>Cobain_p2__coassemble_485_pt1 | contig 152429 bp, 135 predicted proteins | sample Cobain_p2__metabat2_low_PE_026 | metagenome-assembled genome bin Cobain_p2
ATTATAAGAGAAAGCCGCCATCACAGAGGTTCTATTGATTTTGAATTTCCGGAAATTCATCCGGAATTCCAAAGCTTTTTACAATGGCAAGAATATCTGTTCCAGGAGCTCGGCTGCTGCCCAGAATCTCTGTAATTTTCCCTTCAGGGCTTTTGTTTCCGGAACCGTAATCTGTAATTTCCGCAATGACTTTATCTCCGTCTTTTACTCCATTGGAATCTTTTTTAGAAATAAACACATCTTTTGAAAACTTGGGGTTATCACAAAGCACAAAGCCGAAATCCCGATTGCTCTGGTACGTACCCACAATCTGCGGCATTCCTCTTTCCAGAACCTGTACGACTGTCCCTTCTTTTCGTTTTCCTTCTTTTTGTTTCTCTTCTACAATAATACGTACCTTGTCCTGATGGAGCGCAGTTCCCGTTTTTTCTTCTGGAATAAAAATATCTTCCTCCTGATCCGGGATTTCCACAAAACCAAATCCCTTAGGGTGTCCAATAAAGGTTCCCTCCAAAGCAGCGGCTTCGTCGTACTTTATTCTGTCCGCTTCCCGACCTTTCTTCCTTCCTGTCAATTTTTCCTTTTTCTGCTTTTCTCTTTTCTTTTTCTCAGCTTTTTTTCCAGACCTAGATACTTTTTCATATCTTCCCTTTTTATCAAGAGAAATCTTTCCCTCTTCCAAAAGAGAGTCCATCACCTCATACAGTTCCTTTTTCTGTCCCTTATCCAGTCTTAAAAGAGAAGCAATCTCCCGAAGGCGCATCGGCTGGTATATTGGGTCTTTTAAAAGCTCCATTATAAATTTTTTCTTTTTTTCAAGTTCTTTTTTTTTCACATTTTCTCCTTTATTAAACAAAGAAACACCCTTGTCACATAAACAAGAGTGCTTCCGTTTTCGTTCCTAGAAATTCATGTTTAAAACGATTGACAATACAAAGAACAAAACTGCCATAACAGTTGTTGCCTTTACGAGACCGCCCTCCATAGAGCGCCCTTTGTTCTTACCCCAGTAAGAATCTGCTGCGCCTGCGATAGCGCCAAGACCCTGAGATTTGCCTTCCTGAAGCAGTACCACAACTGTCAGAGCAATACAATCTATTACAAAAATTACGGTCAGAACAATCTTTAAAATTTCCACGCGGTTACACCTCCTAATCAACTAGAAGATATTTTACCATAGGAAATCCCGGATTTCAACTGTTTTTGCCAGTTTTTTAAGATTCGAAAGATTCTTCTGTCTCTTTTATACTATCAAACGGATTTTCATACCTGGAAAGGGCTCCAAGATATTCGTCAATCCGAAGCAACTGATTATATTTTGCATTTCTGTCAGACCGACAGGGAGCACCTGTTTTAATCTGCCCTGCGCCTGTAGCTACTGCCAGATCTGCAATAAACGAATCTTCCGTCTCCCCGGAGCGATGGGAAATTACTGCTTTATATCCTGCCTGCTGCGCCATTTCCACAGCTTCCAGAGCTTCTGTAAGCGTTCCTATCTGATTTACCTTAATAAGAATGGCATTCCCTGCCTGAAGCTTGATTCCACAGCGAAGACGTTTTTTATTTGTCACAAAAAGATCATCTCCCACAAGCTGGATTTTTTCTCCCAGCTGCTTCGTCAGTTCTTTCCATCCTTCCCAGTCGTCCTCATGAAGACCGTCCTCAATAGAAACAACAGGAAATTCTTCTATCAGCTGCTGATAATAAGAAATCATTTCCTTACCGTCTCTTAAAACTTCTGAACCCTTCATCTCGCTTTCTCCCGGGAAGCAGTATACATTTCTTTCCTTGTCATAAAGCTCACTTGCCGCCGCGTCAATGGCTATGACAATATCTTTTCCAGGCTCGTATCCGGCGCGTTTTACAGCTTCCGTTATCATTACAAGCACATCTCTGGAATCAGCAAGGTCAGGGGCAAAGCCCCCTTCATCACCTACGCCTGTAGAAAGCTTATTCTGCTTTAAAATAATTTTTAAAAACTGATAAATTTCCACGCACATACGGATTCCATCTGAAAAGCAGGAAGCTCCTACCGGCATAATCATAAATTCCTGCAAATCCACCGTATTGTCAGCATGTTTTCCGCCATTTAAAATATTCATCATAGGGACCGGCATTCTATTTGTATGGCACCCTCCAATATACTGATACAGAGGAATCCGAAGCGCCTGAGCCGCTGCCCTCGCAACCGCCATCGATACTCCCAGAGTCGCATTTGCACCCAAGTTGCTTTTGTTATCTGTACCGTCTGCTTCAATTAAAAGCGAATCAATATAAGACTGATTCAGTGCATTCTCTCCCAGAATTGCTTCTGCCAGCTTAACGTTTACGTTATTTACCGCTTTTTCCACGCTTAATCCTACGTACTTTTCTTTTTCGCCATCACGAAGCTCCACTGCCTCAAATCTTCCTGTTGACGCACCGGATGGAACCATTGCTCTCGCAGTATACCCGTTCACTCCAACAACGCCTTCTCCCACTGTAACTTCCACCTCTACTGTAGGGTTTCCTCTTGAATCAAGAACCTGTCTTGCATGAACCATTCGAATTGGAAGATAACGTAACATTTTTCTACCTCCTGTTGCTTCTGGTTTATAAAAACATTTTTTCCATAATTCCATATTCTATGCGTCTCATATAGAAAAGGATATTGTGACCTCTCATAAACGATCACTTCTCTCACAATTATTTTCAGAATATTTTTATAAATATACTCATTTCTCTTTCTTTTAAAATTTTATTTTATAATTTTCATTTTTCTACTTGACAATCCATCTTTTATCTGTTATAGTGTACTCATAAAACAAAAGGGAATACAAATCAAAACAAACTCAAAGGAGTGAGACCACCGAAAACGTAATTTCATCTTCATAATTCAAGAAAGGAAGGTACAGACCACCAGAAACGTAAACTTTACCACTCATTAAATTTAGTAAAGCGAGGTACAGACCACCAAAAACTTAAGTTTTTATTCCAGTTGTTTTAGAATCTCAAAAATTTAATTTTACTGAAAGGAAGGTATATTCCATTGGACAACGAACAGTAAAAGAGCCACCAGTTCTTATAAAAAACTGATGGCTCTTAATTTTTTGCACTTAAATTTTCCTCTAACATTAAAAACCCGCTTCCCCGGATTACTCCGGAAAAACGGGCTTTTCTCTCGCTTGGACACAAATTTCTTATTTTATTTAAGAAAATTATTATTTATAATTTACGATTTTTCCGAACTCTTCTTTCAGAGAAGCACCGCCAACAAGACCGCCGTCAATATCGTTCTGTGCAAACAGTTCCGGAGCAGTTCCTGCATTTACAGAACCGCCGTACTGAATACGGATTGCTTCTGCTGTTGCTTCATCATAAATTTCTGCGATGCATGCACGGATTCCAGCGCAAACCTCCTGAGCCTGCTCAGTTGTTGCTGTTTTACCTGTTCCGATAGCCCAGATTGGTTCATAAGCGATAACAGCTGTTTTTGCCTGATCTGCTGTCACACCCTGGAAACCAATTTTAACCTGCTGACGGATGAAGTCCATTGTCACACCCTGCTCTCTCTGTGTCAGAGTTTCGCCGCAGCACATAATCGGAGTAATACCGTGCTCGAATGCTTTCAGCATTTTTTTGTTTACTGTCTCATCTGTTTCAGCAAAATATTCTCTTCTCTCGGAATGTCCCAGAACAACATATTTTACACCTGCATCTGTAAGCATATTTGGGGAAATCTCACCTGTATATGCGCCTTTTTCTTCAAAGTACATATTCTCAGCACCAACCTGGATATTGCTTCCCTTTGCAGCTTCCACAACCGGGATAATATCAATTGCAGGTACACAGAACACTACATCTACCTCTTCGTTTGCTACGAGAGGTTTTAATGTTTCTACTAATTTTACTGCCTCGCTTGGTGTCATGTTCATTTTCCAGTTACCAGCGATAATTTTTTTTCTTGCCATTTTTCTATTCTCCGTTCATATTGAATTGATAGGATTATTTTTTATTTTATAAGGAAACACCATGTTCACTAGATTCTGTTTCGCATCATCAAGTGTTCAATGCCAGCGTTCTACTTATCGTTTGCTGCTGCCACACCAGGAAGCTCTTTTCCTTCCAGGAATTCAAGGGAAGCACCGCCGCCTGTGGAGATATGTGTCATTTTATCACCATATCCAAGGATATTTACTGCTGCTGCAGAATCTCCACCGCCGATGATTGTTGTTGCTTCTGTCTCAGCCAGTGCTTTCGCAACAGCCTCTGTACCATGTGCAAAGTTCGGCATCTCGAAGCAGCCCATCGGTCCGTTCCATACAACTGTCTTCGCATCTTTTACAGCATCTGCGAATAATTTTTCTGTTTCCGGTCCGATATCCATTCCTTCCCAGCCTTCCGGAATCTCACCGCGTTTTACAACCTGAATGTTGCAGTCGTTGGAGAAGGAATCGCCGATTCTGTTATCTACAGGAAGAAGAAGCTTCACGCCTTTTTCTTCTGCTTTTTTCATCATATCCAGTGAATACTGAAGGTAGTCGTCCTCGCAGAGAGATACACCAATCTGTCCGCCCATAGCTTTGGAGAATGTGTATGCCATACCGCCGCCGATAATAAGAACGTCTACTTTGTCAAGAAGGTTGTTGATAACGGAAATTTTGCTGGAAACTTTTGCACCGCCAAGAATAGCAACAAACGGTCTTTCCGGATTGTTTACTGCGTTTCCAAGGAAGTCGATTTCTTTCTGCATCAGATAACCAACTACTGCTGTGTCAACAAACTGTGTTACACCAACATTGGAGCAATGTGCTCTGTGAGCAGTACCGAATGCGTCATTTACGAATACATCACAGAGAGATGCAAGCTCTTTGCTGAATTCTTCTCCGTTTTTTGTTTCTTCTGCACGGTAACGTGTATTTTCAAGGAGAACTACTTCTCCGTCATTCATTGCTTCTACTGCAGCTTTTGCGTTTGGTCCTACTACTTCAGGATCCGCAGCAAATTTTACTTCCTGTCCGAGCAGTTCGGAAAGGCGTACTGCTACAGGAGCAAGTGACATTTCCGGAAGAGGCTGTCCCTTCGGTTTTCCAAGATGGGAGCAAAGAATTACTTTACCACCGTCTGCGATTAATTTTTTGATTGTAGGAAGAGCTGCTACAAGACGATTCTCGTCTGTGATTTTTCCGTCCTGAAGAGGTACGTTAAAATCACATCTTACAAGAACTTTTTTGCCTTTTACATTAATATCATCAACAGATTTTTTATTCAGCATTATTCTGCCTCCTTTATTTTAAATATAGAAAAAGAGCCCGGTCCACATCAGACCGGACCCTTTCCTGAGTCTATTCTTCTACAAGTATGCCGAAATTAAGCGTTCAGCAGTTTGCCAAAGTGTTTGATTGTACGAACCATCTGGCTTGTGTAGGAGTTCTCATTGTCATACCAGGAAACAACCTGTACCTCTGTTGTGCCGTTGTCTAACGGAAGAACCATTGTCTGTGTAGCATCAAACAGAGAACCAAATCTCATACCAACGATGTCGCTGGAAACGATTTCGTCTTCATTGTATCCGAAGGATTCGTTAGCTGCTGCTTTCATAGCTGCGTTAACCTGCTCTTTTGTTACATTTCCTTCAACAACTGCTGTTAAGATAGTTGTAGAACCTGTTGGTGTTGGAACACGCTGTGCAGAACCGATTAATTTACCGTTCAGTTCCGGAATAACAAGACCGATAGCTTTTGCAGCACCTGTGCTGTTTGGAACGATATTTACTGCTGCTGCACGGCTTCTTCTTAAATCACCTTTTCTCTGCGGTCCGTCAAGTGTCATCTGATCACCTGTGTAAGCGTGGATTGTGCACATGATACCGGATTTGATTGCTGCAAGGTCATTTAATGCTTTTGCCATTGGTGCTAAGCAGTTTGTTGTACAAGATGCAGCGGAGATGATGTGGTCATCTGCTGTTAATGTGTCATGGTTTACGTTGTAAACGATTGTTTTCAGGTCATTTCCAGCCGGAGCGGAGATGATAACATGTTTTGCACCAGCATCGATATGAGCCTGTGCTTTATCTTTGGATGTGTAGAATCCTGTACACTCAAGAACTACATCTACTCCGATTTCTCCCCAAGGAAGCTCTGCAGCGTTAGCTTTTGCATAAATTTTGATTTCTTTTCCGTCTACTGTGATAGAGTCTTCGCCAGCGGAAACTTTATCGCACAGAGCGTATCTTCCCTGTGTAGAGTCATATTTTAATAAGTGAGCCAGCACTGCCGGAGATGTTAAGTCGTTGATCGCTACGATTTCAAATCCCTCTGCTCCGAACATCTGACGGAAAGCAAGACGACCGATACGTCCAAAACCATTGATTGCAACTTTTACTGCCATGATAAATTCCTCCTATGAATTAAATGGTAATTAGGCGTTTCCTTTATTTGTTAAAGAAACGTCAACCTAGGAGTATTGTACCGAATTCAAAACAAAAATTCAAGACTTTTTCTAAAAAACCTTACAAAATTTCTCAGATTGCCCTTCCTCACTGTCTGAACTTGACTTTTTTCCTGACGAAATGTAAGATTGTTACATTAAGTTTTAAAAAGTTTTAAAACAGGAGGAAATATTATGGCAAGTAAAAGACTCCAGAAGAAAAAAGCCGTTGCAGCTTCACGACTGGAAACAAAAAAAACAGATTATATAAAAATCAGCACACAGAAGGCAGAACCTGCAAAAATTACAACTGAAAATCAAAAAGAGCCACGTCTCACCGCCGCCCCCAAAGAGGACTTTATTTATCAGCAGCGCTTTTCCCGCTATTATGATGAACTGAAATGGCTGTACTGTGAACTTTATGAAAATTCAAAAGACGCTCTTTCTTATCTGAAAGACCTGACTTTACAAATGAGACGTTTTTATGACGAAAGAGAACAGGAACTCCAAAAATCCGATATAGAACGTGCAGAAAATCCAAACTGGTATCGGACAGAATCTCTTTCAGGAATGGAAATATATAAAGATTCCCTTCCTGAAACAGAAGCTGCACAAAACGAATTGTTGAATTACATGGAAGAATGCCTTGTAAATTTCCTTTTCTTAAAAGGCACAGGGAAAGACTGCTCCGCCTTTGCTGCCCGTTCCCACGGTCGCAATATCTGCATCTGTTCCGATTTTTCCTTTCATTTCCCTGAAACATTTGTACAGAGTTCAGACGCTTTTTCACCTGCCGCTTTTAACAACATGATTTTTCAGCTGCTCTCTCTTGCAAATCAGGGAACAGACATGATATGTGTAAGCCCGCTTCCTCCACTCCATTCCATCGGCCGAATGATGCGTCTTGTATGTGAAATTGTATGCCCGGGAGTTCTCCTCCTTGGAAAAACAGACGCGGAACAGGAATCTTCTTTTTCCTGGTTTGGCTCTCCCGAAAGTCCAGTCTTCCACCTTTTATTTTTCCCTGAAAATATGGCGGACATCTGGCATACAGCTGCAACAAGAGACGTATCCCTTCTTCGCCGCCAGATAGACAAATGTGCCTCTCTTCCTGAAAACTGTGTATTCCAGAACTGTCTGCGAAACCATGATGAAATCCGGTGGAATCTGGATTACTCCTATTTAAAAGACTGCGCTATGGAAGAAATACCTCACAAAAAATACTTGAACGATTTCTTTACTGGCAAATATCCTGGCTCTTTTGCAAGAGGAGAACAGTTTAAAGAAGGTGTACACGGTACAACCGCCTCCCTTTGTGGAATTGAAAAAGCAGATTTTGAGGGAAATACTCCGGCATTAGAAAAAGCAGTTTGCTATGACATTACTCTTCACAGCTTCCTTCTCTCTCTTCCGGGAATTCCGGTTCTGTTAAGTGGTGATGAAATTGGAAAATTGAATGATTATTCTCTTCATACGGGAGATTTTGACAAAAACCTGGCCGAAAACAGAAAACTGGCACACACTGTACAGGGACAGATTTTTTCTTCTCTTAACCAGTTAAAAGCTGTTCGCAGTTCACACAAAGTATTCAACTCTTCTGTTCCCGCCCGCACAATAGAATCCTGGGACGTTTCAGTACTCGCCCTTGTACGTGAAACAGATGAAGAAAAATTCATTGGCATTTACAATTTCAGCGAATACGACAAAACAGCCTGGATAAACGAAGAAGACGGCATTTATACCGATTTGATTTCTGGACGGGAAATGGAGGCAAAAGGGGTAAACATTCCTGCTTTTGGCTTCTTATGGCTTCTTCGCAAATAAATTTTAAAATAAACAGCAATAAAATAAACCCGGAAACATTTCTGAGCACTCTCGCTCAGGTTTGTTCCCGGGTTTTTTCTGACTTATTTTTATCTTATTTTACTTTCACAAGCTTTTCAAGAAACAAAGCCAGACGTCCTTTTTCTTCTCCATCAAAGGAACGGCTGTACATCTTCCGGATTCCATCTGTAATCGCCTCAATAAGAATCGGAGAGAATGTCATAAGAAGAAATACAAGAATGATCATTCCAAACTCCAGAGAGCCAAGTGCCAGAAGCTTTTGCAGCACTACTGCCGCAAGGAAGAAGCTGCACTGCATACTGTAGATAATCACCTTTCTGTAACGGTTCAAAGGTGCATATACCGTCTTTAAAGCTGCCATATAATTCCAGCCAGTCACAAGAACACACGCTGTATTTAGCATGATATTAGAATGATACACGTCTTGACAGACTACCATGACAGCAAACACACAGCCTGTAATAGTAACTGCTGCCGGAAAGGCATTCATAAATACATGGCGCAGAAAAGTATGATCTATCTTCTGATAATTATTTTCCTGAGCAAGAAGGAAGGTTGGTATTCCCACTGCGCATGCACTGATAAGTGACATCTGAATCGGCTCGAATGGATAGGCTTCTCCGAAGAAAATCGTAATCAGAGACAACAGCACGGAAAATATAGTCTTAATCAGGAACATGGAGGCTGCAGTACGGATATTATTTACTACACGACGTCCCTGATTTACAATATGAGGCATTGCCGCAAAATTAGAATCAAGAAGAACCACATTTGCAATATTCTTTGCTGCATCGCTTCCCTCTGCCATAGCAATGCTGCAGTCTGCCTCTTTTAAAGCAAGAACATCGTTTACACCATCTCCTGTCATGGCAACCGTATGTCCCTGTTTCTTCAGAGACAGTACCATCGCCTTTTTCTGCTGCGGCGTCACACGTCCGAATACACTGTAATTTGCAACTGCCTCGTCCATCTCCTCCTGCGTGGTGATCGTCGTTGCATCCACATACTGTTCTGCATTTTTGAGACCTGCACGTTTTGCAATAGAGGCAACCGTAACCGGATCGTCTCCCGAAATCACCTTTAAGTCTACTCCCTGGCTGTCAAAAAAGCGCAGAGTATCCGGCGCTTCTTTACGAATTACATCTGTCAGTATCAAAAGAGCTTCCGGTACAAGCCCTGAAGGCAACTCCGTTCCCACACTTTCATTTGGGCTATGCGCAAGAACAAGAACTCGAAATCCCTGTTCTGCATACTGTCCGCATTTTTCCACAAGAGCTTCGTCTCCTTCCGGAAACAAAAACTGCGCTGCACCCATAAGGTAAGTTCCCTGTTCTTTAAAAGAAGCTCCGCTGTATTTTCTGTCAGATGAAAATGGAATTACATTTGTCGGCACCATATCTTTTTTTACCGCAAAATATTTTCGAAGAGCATCGGCTGTTGCATTCTGATCTTTCAGAACAGCCATGAGATTTCCCATGATACGCCCAATTTCTTTTTCGGATTCTTTTTCTGTCTCTGAAACTTCCGGAAGATTTTTCTCTGAAATCTCTTTTTCTGAAACTCCTTCTTCCAAAGTTTCATCTTCTGCCAAAACAGCCGTATCTTCCTCTAAAACCGTCTCTGCAAGCTCTGACTCTCTCCAGTTCGGATCATATACATCTACCCTTTCCACACACATGGTTCCCTCTGTGATCGTTCCCGTTTTATCAAGGCAGAGCGTATCTACCCGCGCCAGAGTCTCAATACAATAAAGCTCCTGTACCAGTGTCTTCTTTTTTGCAAGAGTTAATGCTCCCAGTGTAAGAGCAACGCTTGTAAGAAGAACAAGTCCCTCAGGAATCATTCCCAGAACAGCTGCAACTGTACTGACAACAGAATCCTTTACACTGTCTCCCACAATGTAAAACTGTTTATAAAAAAGCAACAGTCCAAGCGGAACAATAATAATACTGATTACCTTTAAAATCGCATTCAGAGAATTGCGCAGCTCTGAATTATGTCGTTTAAATTCCTTTGCCTCACTTGTAATCTGAGATGCATAATTATCTTTTCCTACATGGATAATCTGACAGCATGCCTCTCCTGCCGTCACAAAGCTTCCCGAAAACAGCTCGTCTCCTTCACCTTTCCCGAGATTATCTGCCTCTCCTGTAAGAAGGGATTCATTTACTTCAAGATTTCCCTCAATAATACGGCAATCCGCCGGGACTTGTTCTCCTGTTTTCAAATAAATCAAATCATCCAGAACAAGTTTCTCTGTGGAAATACTCCATTTCTTCCCATCCCTTAATACCACCGCTTTCGACTCTGTCAGGATAGCCAGTTTGTCGATCGTCTTTTTTGCACGTATCTCCTGTATAATTCCAATTACGGTATTAATAATGATAATTCCTACAAACATGGAGTTTTTATACGACCCCACAAAAAGCACCAAAACAAGGAGCACAGCATTTAAAAAGTTAAAAAACGTCAGTGTATTTTCTTTTACAATCTGCTTGTATGTCCTTGTATTGGGATTTTCATTAAAATTTACTTTTCCCTCTGCAATTCTTTCCTGTACCTGTTCATTGGTAAGCCCTGTCATTTTCTCCTCCTGCAACGCATTCAGGGCAGATGTAAATACATCCGCCCAATTTTATGCAAGCCTTTCAGCTTTATTCCCGTACCGGTCCGTCAATAATTCCTCCTCCCAGAACATAATCATCGTGGTAAAACACGACTGCCTGTCCCGGGGTGACTGCTCTCTGCGGTTCTTCAAATTCAAGAAGCAGAGAGTCATCATCTACAGACTTTATTACTGCCGGTGCGCCCTTATGGTTATAGCGGATTTTGGCAAACACTTCCATACCGCTTTTAAAAGCAGGAACAGCCATAGCATTTAACTGACTGCAACGGAGAGTTTTCGCAAATACATCCTCATTCTCTCCTATAACAACTTCATTTGTTTCCGGACGGATTTCTGTCACAAACACAGGACGTCCCATTGCAAGATTCAATCCCTTTCTCTGCCCTATGGTATAATGAATAATTCCTTTATGCTGTCCCAGGATCTCACCTGCCTGATCCACATAATTTCCTTTTGGAACGTGGATTCCCGTAGTTTTTTCAATATATCCTGCATAATCCTGATCCGGAATGAAACAAATTTCCATACTGTCCGGTTTTTCTGCAACAGGAAGTTCAATCTTCCCTGCAATTTCCCGAATCTGGTCCTTTGTATAAGCACCCAGAGGCATAACTGTACGAGAAAGCTGCTCCTGTGTCAGTCCGTAAAGCGCATATGTCTGATCCTTTGCCGCGGTAACGGAGCATTTAAGAGAAAATCTTCCATTTGGAAGCTCTGTAACCTGCGCGTAATGACCAGTTGCAATATACTGTGCCCCCAGCTTTTCTCCCTGCTCCATCATTGCCTTCCATTTAATATAACGATTGCAGACAACACATGGATTCGGAGTTCGCCCGGAAAAATATTCTTTTGTAAAATAATCAATGACTGTCTCTTTAAACTGTGAGCAAAAATCCACTACATGGTGAGGAATCCCCAGAAAATCAGCAACATTTCTTGCATCTCCGGCTATTTTTTCCCCTGCGTTTCCATCGCGAAAATTTACCATTGTCACACCGACCACATCATATCCCTGTTCTTTCAGGAGATAAGCTGTCACAGAGGAGTCCACTCCTCCTGAAAGACCTACGATTATTTTCTTCTTATCCATTAATATTCTTCCTCGTCCTCTTCGTCTTCATGAATATCAGATTTCGGTTTTGAAAGTCCTTCGATTTTCATATCATGCTTCTCTGCATAATCCCATAAAGCTGCATGAATGGCTTCTTCCGCAAGAAGAGAACAGTGCACCTTTACAGGCGGCAGTCCGTCCAGTGCTTCCATTACAGCCTTATTTGTTACCTTTAAAGCCTCCTCAATAGTCTTTCCTTTTACAAGCTCTGTTGCCATACTGCTTGTTGCAACAGCTGCTCCGCACCCGAAGGTTTTAAACTTGCAGTCTTTAATCACTTTTGTCTCATCATCTATATCCAGAAAAATACGCATAATATCACCGCATTTTGCGTTTCCTACTGTGCCTACACCGCTTGCATTTTCAATTTCTCCAACATTACGTGGATTCTGGAAATGGTCCATTACTTTTTCACTATACATCTTTTTTTCCTCCTGACAAGTGCTTTTATAATTATTTCTGTTTTTTAATAAAATCTTCATACAATGGGGACATATTTCGAAGATTCTGTACAATTTCTTTTAAACGATCTACTGTAAAATCAATATCCTCTTTTGTTGTCTCCTCGCTTAAAGTCATTCTGAGAGAGCCATGCGCAATCTCATGTGGAAGCCCGATTGCGAGAAGCACATGAGACGGATCCAGAGAACCTGATGTACAGGCGGAACCGCTGGAAGCGCAGATTCCATAATTATCCAGCATAAGAAGAAGAGATTCTCCCTCTATAAACTGAAAACTTACATTTACATTATTAGGAAGACGCATTTCTCTATGACCGTTTACGCGCACATATGGGATTTCCTTCTCAATACGGCTGATCATATAGTCACGGAGCTCTGTCTCTTTCTCTGTTCTTTCTTTCATTGTAGAAAGCGCTCTTTCCACTGCTTTTCCGTATCCTACAATTCCCGGAACATTTTCTGTTCCTGCACGGCGTTTTCTTTCCTGTGCGCCTCCGTGGACAAAAGAGCGTATCTTTACACCTTTTCGAATATACAGGAAACCAATTCCCTTTGGCCCGTTTATCTTATGGGCACTGGAACTCAACATATCAATTCCCAGTTCATCTACGTCTATTGGCATCTGGCAGAACGCCTGCACGGCGTCTGTGTGAAAAAGAATCCCATGTTCTCTTGCAACCATTCCAATTTCTTTCACAGGCTCTATTGTTCCAATCTCATTATTTGCAAACATGACAGAAATGAGAATCGTTTCCGGTGTGATTGCTTTCTCCAGATCTTCAATTCTTATTCTTCCATTTTCATCTACGTCCAGATATGTGACTTTTGCCCCTCTCTCCTTTTCCAGATACTGACAGGCATGGAGAATTGCATGGTGCTCGATTTTTGTTGTAATAATGTGATTTCCCTTTGTTTTATAAGCCTCAAACGCTGCTTTTAATGCCCAGTTATCAGATTCTGAACCACCTGCTGTGAAATAAATTTCTTCTTTTTTTGCTCCAATCGCATCTGCAATCTGCTGTCTTGACGCATTTACTGCTTCTTTTGTTTTCCCTGCAAAATCATATACGCTGGAAGGATTTCCGTACAGCTCCGTAAAATATGGAAGCATTGCATCTACTACTTCCGGTGCTGTTTTTGTTGTAGCTGCGTTATCAAGATATATCATTTTACCCATTTTTTGCATCCTCCTTATATAATGGCGTCCTGTTTCTTCTTTTTATCCTGTATTCTGTGACTTTCCTCCAGAAGTTCTCCCAGAGTCAGGTGGTCCACTGCATCTGTGATGCTGTCGTTAATGCGCTTCCACACATATTTTGCAACACAAAAATCTGCGTCCTGACAGCCTCCGTCCTCCTCGTTTCCCGGACATTTCACTGCCTCAAGACCGCCTTCCAGAATGCGGAGAATCTCTCCTACGGAAATCTCCTGTGCCGGTTTTCCGAGACGGTAACCGCCTCCTGCTCCTCGGATACTTTTTACAAGACCTGCCTTTTTCAAAAGAGCCATGAGCTGTTCCAGATAGCTTACGGAAATATTTTGTCTTGTGGCTATGCTCTGTATGGAAACAGCCTCTGTCTCACTATATAATCCCAAATCAATCAACGCACGAAGTCCGTATCTCGCTCTCGTTGAAAGCTTCATGTTCTCACCTCTTTTTAATTCCCAGTGTTTCCCTCGGATTTCATGTTTACTCTAACAGAATTCTCCTGTTCTGTCAAGGCAATTCTCTGCATATATTTGACAAAAAGGAAAACAGGAGCCTTTATGTCTAAAAAACGCTTTCTTCTCGGAACTTTTGTTCTTACCTGCACCGGTTTTTTAAGCCGAATTTTAGGTTTCTTCTATAGAATATTCCTGTCGCATTCTATTGGTGCAGAGGGACTCGGCATTGTTCAGCTTACTATGCCTGTACAGACGCTTGCCCTGGCTGTATCTGCCTCCGGTGTCCAGACTGCCATATCCCGTCTCACTGCCTCCCGAATTGCCTTAAAAAAGGAAAAGGGGGCAAGGCAGTGTTTTTTTCTTGGTACGGGAACTGCTCTGGCACTCTCCTTTTTATGCGCCGCTCTTCTATATCTGAATGCAGATTTTTTCGCCCTTGAAATTTTAAAAGAAGAACGTACGCTTCCCCTTCTTAAAATTCTTTCCTTTACATTTCCGTTAAGTACCCTGCACACCTGTGCAAACAGCTATTATTTCGCCCGCAAACAAACTATCCTGCCCTCAGTCGTTCAGCTTCTGGAACAGACCGTACGTATAGGAAGTACCTATATCCTGTATCTGATTTTAACTGCTGAAAGAAAAGATGTCACACCTGCCATTGCAGCAAGCGGTGCTCTCGCAAGTGAAATTGCAGCCTCCCTGGCTCTTCTTCTGGCTCTTTCCTTTCATTTTCAGCAATGTACAAAACCTCTTTTTTCCGTTAAAAATATACGTCCCATTTTCAGAGAACTTACAGAAACCTCCCTTCCCCTTACCATAAACCGTGTACTCCTCACTATCCTCGGAGGGATCGAAACAATATTGATTCCCCAAATGCTCCTTTCCTGCGGTTTTCCAAAAGAAAATGCGCTTGAACTATATGGTATTTTTACCGGAATGGCGCTTCCTCTGATTCTTTTCCCATCTGCTGTTACAAACTCTGCCTCTGTTCTTCTTATGCCCTCTGTAGCAGAGCTTCAGGCACTTGGACATTCCAGCCGTATTCGTGACGTCGTAAAAAAAGCATTCCTGTACTGTCTTGTTCTGGGCTCTTTTTTCTCTCTTCTTTTTCTTATTTTGGGAAAACAGGCCGGTATTCTTCTTTTCAAAAATTCGTCTGCCGGAATCTACATACAGTCTATGTCGTTTATGTGTCCTTTTTTATATTTAAACACTGCTCTTTCCAGCATTTTAAACGGCATAGGAAAATCTGGTCTCTGTCTTTTTTACAGCATTACAGGAATCCTTATTCGACTTCTTTTTGTAATATTTTTCATACCTGTTCTTGGAATGAGGGGATATATTTACGGTATTCTCATCAGTGAGCTTACACGGACTTTTCTTTACTTTTTTACTTTCCGTAAAATCCTTTAGCACATTTTCCTATCGACAACAGAAAAGGAATCGTTTATAATATTGCCGAAAAAGAAAGGTTTTGCAAAGGAGAAAAATATGGGATTTGAATTTTTAAAAAAATTACCTACACCTGAAGAAATCCGCAGCCTATATCCCATCGACGCAGAGATTCAGGCATTAAAAATGCAAAGAGACGAGGAAATCCGCGATGTTTTCACTGGAAAATCCGATAAATTTCTGGCAATCATCGGACCTTGCTCCGCTGATAACGAAGACGCAGTCTGCGATTATCTGTTAAGACTTCGCAGAGTCCAGGAAAAAATCAAAGATAAAGTAATCATTATTCCCCGTGTTTACACAAATAAGCCGCGCACAACAGGAGAAGGCTATAAAGGAATGGTACATCAGCCCGACCCGGAAAAGAAACCCGACATGCTGGCAGGACTTGTTGCCATACGAAAAATGCATATACGCGCCATCAAAGAAAGCGGCTTTACCTGCGCAGACGAAATGCTTTATCCGGAAAACTGGCGCTACCTTTCCGATATTTTGTCTTATGTGGCAGTAGGCGCCCGTTCCGTTGAAGACCAGCAGCACCGCCTTACAGTAAGCGGCATGGATATTCCCGCTGGAATGAAAAATCCTACAAGCGGCGACTTCAGCGTCATGCTTAATTCCGTAACGGCGGCTCAGGGAAGTCACCATTTTATTTACAGAAGCTGGGAAGTAAAAACAAGCGGAAATGATCTTGCGCATACCATTCTTCGCGGTGCCGTAAATAAACATGGAGAAGCGATTCCAAACTACCACTATGAAGATCTTCGCCTTCTTCTTGAAAAATATCAGGAAAGAGATCTGAAAAATCCAGCTGTTATTGTAGATACCAACCACTCAAACTCCAACAAACAGTACGAGCAGCAGATCCGCATTGCAAAAGAAGTTCTTCACAGCCGAAACGCAGATCCCGAGCTGAAAAGCCTCGTAAAGGGACTTATGATTGAAAGTTATATTGAATCGGGAAATCAGAAAATCGGAGGAAATCACATTTACGGAAAATCTATTACAGATCCCTGTCTTGGTTGGGAAGAATCTGAACAGCTTCTTTACAGTATTGCAGAAATGTGTTAAAAAATGGGTACAGCTCTATAAGCTGTACCCATTTTTAATGACGCGGGTGCGCTTTCATATACACATCACGCATTCTGTTTATATTCATATTCAGATATACCTGCGTGGTAGAAATATCAGAATGACCCAGCATCTCCTGCACGCTTTTTATATCCGCTCCGTTTTGAAGCATATGTACTGCAAAAGAATGGCGGAGAGTATGTGGAGTGATATCCCCTTTTATTCCTGCCTCATCTGCATACCCCTTTAAGACTTTCCAAAATCCCTGACGGCTCATAGCTTTCCCGGAACAGTTTGTAAAAAGAATTTTTTCTCTTTCTCCGTGAACAAAAGCCGGACGTCCTTCTGTCATATATTTTTCCAACGCTTTTCTGCTCACATTTCCAATAGGAATCACGCGTTCCTTTTCATTATCATGACAGGTTACGTATCCAAGAGAAAGATTTACATCTTCTATCTCCAGATGAATTAGCTCACTGACCCGCATTCCCGTTGCATACAAAAGCTCCAACATGGCAGTATCACGAAGCCCTTTCGGTGTATTCTTTTTTGGCTGCGCCAGAAGAAGATCCACTTCCTCCACAGAAAGGATTTCCGGCATTTTCTTCTGCACTTTGGGCGGACGCAATTCTTCAGAAGGATCTTCCTTCACTTTGCCCTCACGAAATAAAAACTGAAAAAAAGCGCGCATAGACGCTACACTTCTTGAAATTGTAGAGGAGGCAAAATCTTCCCTCTCCATATAATCCATATACGATTCCAGATCAATCCCTCTTACGTCTGAAACATTTCGGATTCCTCTTTCGTCCAGAAAGTTTTCCATTTTTTTCAAATCTCTCTCATAGGAAATCTCCGTATTATGAGAAGTCTTTTTTGTATTATGTAAATATGCAATAAATTCTCTTATGTTTCTTTCCATTTCTTTTACTTCCCGTCTGCTTCTGTGCTATATTCTCAAAAAATGTATCTGTATTATACTTTGTATTTTACATAAAATCAAATGATTTTCTCATTTTTCTTAAAAAAAATCAAGAAATTTTACAGTTTTTTTCACAAACCAGGGATTTACATAAATCTCCAGTAAAATTCCGCCCATATAAAGTATTCCCCACCGGAAAAATCCAAGACAATATCCGGAAATCCCCTGTGGAAAAAGTCCTCTTCCCTTCCAGCAATTCAATGACAAATTATACACCTGCCGCATAAAATAAAAAAATACAATAAGATAAACAATTTCATGAGGAAAAAGAAGAGCCAGTCCCGCCGCCCCTCCCACAAATCCGAACTGCAAAATACTCATGGAAAGAATCGCTCCTGTTTTTATTCCTTCTCCTAACATGGTAAAAACAGAAACTGGCACTCCAAATACAGAAAAACCACAAAGCATACAAATAAAAAGCCACCCGCCTCTCTGGGCCAGAACCTGGAAAAAATATTCTTTTCCAGAAACATCTTCCCCCGCAAAAGCACCCAAAAGGTAAAATACATGGACTGTTTCCTGTTTCCACTGCATCTTCCACAAAAGATTTGGAAGAACCGTTCCCACAAGAAACCCCAGCAGAAATAAAAATCCTCCCTGAAATCCTTCGAATATTCTGAAATTCCATTTTTTTATTTTCATTGTCTCACCCTGTACCATTTTACGCGGGGAGGAATCTGTTTATGACGCAAAAAAACTGTTATCCACCAGTCTTTCTGTTGGATAACAGTTTTTTCTTTTATCTTGCGTAATCAATTGCTCTGCTTTCGCGAATTACATTTACTTTAATCTGACCAGGATACTCAAGCTCTGCCTCAATCTGTCTGGAAATATCTTTTGCAAGAATTACCATATCTGCATCGCTTACGTGTTCCGGAACTACCATAACACGGATTTCTCTTCCCGCCTGAATTGCAAAAGACTTATCTACTCCCTTAAATTCATTTGCAATATCTTCTAACTGCTTCAAACGGTTTGTGTATGTTTCAAGAGTTTCCCTTCTTGCTCCAGGTCTTGCAGCGGAAATTGCATCTGCCGCCTGAACAATACAAGCAACAAGAGATTCCGGTTCTACATCACCGTGATGAGCGGCTACTGCGTTAATTACAACAGCAGACTCTTTGTATTTCTTACAAAGATCCACACCAATCTGGATATGAGAGCCTTCTACCTCGTGATCTATAGATTTTCCTATGTCATGAAGAAGTCCTGCGCGTTTCGCAATACGAACATCTACGCCAACTTCTCCTGCAAGAAGTCCTGCAAGCTGAGCTACCTCAATCGAGTGCTTCAATGCATTCTGTCCATAACTGGAGCGGAATTTCATACGTCCAAGAAGTTTTAAAAGTTCTGGGTGAATTCCATGAACACCCACGTCCATAGCGGCAGTTTCGCCTTCTTCCCGAATCTGTACTTCCACTTCTTTCTGTGCTTTCTCAACCATTTCCTCGATTCTTGCCGGGTGAATACGTCCATCCACAATAAGCTTCTCAAGGGCAACCCTTGCCACCTCTCGACGTACCGGGTCAAATGCTGAAAGAACAACTGCTTCCGGAGTGTCATCGATAATTAAATCTACACCTGTAAGTGTTTCCAGGGTACGAATATTGCGGCCTTCACGTCCTATAATTCTTCCCTTCATCTCGTCACTTGGGAGCTGTACAACAGAGATGGTTGTTTCTGAAACATGGTCTACCGCACATTTCTGAATGGCATTCACCACATACTCTTTTGCCTTCTTTCCGGCTTCTTCCTTTGCTCTGCTTTCCAGTTCTTTGTAGAGTCGTGCAACATCTACTTTTACATCATCTTCCACAGATTTTAGCAGTTCTTCCTTTGCCTCATCAGATGTAAGACCGGAAACTCGTTCCAGTTCCTGCACACCTTTTTGCTCCAGTTCTTCTGCTCTCTTTTCTTTCTTTTGTAATTCTGCAAGTCTGACTGTACATTCTGCTTCGCGTTTTTCCACTGCTTCCGCTTTTTTATCTACAGATTCCTCTTTTGATAAAACACGCTTCTCATATTTCTGCAGTTCATTTCTACGTTCCTTGGTTTCCTTCTCCAGTTCATTTTTTGTACGGAGAGATTCTTCCTTTACTTCCAATAAAGCTTCTCTTTTTTTAGTTTCGGCTGTTTTCAGAGCTTCATCTATGATGCTTCTTGCTTTGTCTTCTGCTGTACCAATAACTTCCGCATCTGCCTGCGTCTTTTTTGCCACAGCAACCTTGCAAGTAACAGGAACCGCAATAAGTAACGCGACTACCACAGCGACAATTGCAACAATAATAGTTGTGCCTGTCACAGGAGCACCTCCTTATTTAGTTTTCATTGTACAAATACAACAATACAAGTTTATCTGTTTTTCGTACTTATGTCAAGTTTTTCTGTAAATTGTTCTATCTATTTTCTGAAAAAATACATTGGATATTCATTTCATCTAAAACTTGAGTTATATCTGCACTTTTAAATCCACGCCTCACAAGACGTCCATAAAGACGATTCCTCTCTTTTTCATCAAGATTTGCCCCTTCTTCACAGTACTTTTCCACTGTTTTTCTTAATATTTCCTGTTCATTTGGCTCTTCTATCTCTTTTGCCCTTTCCCAGGCACATTCCGCTACATTTCGTTCTATGCCTTTTCTGTACAGTTCCTCCATAATCTTCTGCCTGCTTTTGCTGTGAATCCTGCAGGAAATATAATGAAATGCGTATCTATTATCATCGATATATCCATACGAACGCACATAATTCATAGCGTCCTCTGCTGCTTCTGCTGAAAAACCTGCCTGGCGCAAACGCTCAGACAGGCCTTTTTCCGTACGGTCCATATGCTCCAGAAGACTCATCGCTTTTCTTCTGGCTTTTTTCATTTCTTCCGTAACCGTCATTTTTCTTCATTTCCTTCTTTATCCTCTGTTTTTGAAACTGCTTTCTTTTCTTCTGCCACAGTCTCTTCCTCAGGAAGAAGGTGATAATGAACTCTTACCTTCTTTTCAATTTCTTCTGTAATCTCCGGATGTTCTTTCAGGAAAATCTTAACATTTTCACGTCCCTGACCAATTTTATTACCCTCATAGGCATACCAGGCACCACTCTTATTCACAATCGAACATTCTGCCGCAAGATCAAGAATATCTCCCTCTCTCGAAATGCCAGTACCAAACATAATGTCAAACTCTGCCTGCTTAAATGGAGGCGCAACCTTATTTTTTACAACCTTCACTCTTGTATGGTTTCCTACCATATCTCCGCCCTGCTTCAGTGTTTCTACTCTTCGCACATCAAGACGGACTGACGAATAAAATTTAAGTGCTCTTCCTCCTGTTGTCGTCTCCGGATTTCCGAACATCACTCCTACCTTCTCACGAAGCTGATTAATAAAAATAACCACACAATTGGACTTGCTGATAATAGAAGTCAGTTTACGAAGCGCCTGTGACATCAGACGCGCCTGAAGACCCACATGACTATCACCCATATCTCCGTCAATCTCCGCCTTTGGAACAAGCGCTGCAACAGAGTCTACAATCACAATATCCACAGCTCCGGAACGCACCATTGTTTCTGTAATTTCCAAAGCCTGTTCTCCGCTGTCCGGCTGAGAAATATAGAGATTATCAATATCTACACCTATATTTCTTGCATATACGGGGTCAAGAGCATGTTCTGCATCAATAAACCCTGCAATTCCCCCTCTTTTCTGCACTTCTGCTACCATATGTAAGGCAACCGTAGTCTTACCGCTTGATTCCGGTCCGTAAATCTCAACAATACGTCCTTTTGGAACACCGCCAACTCCAAGAGCAATATCAAGGCTTAAAGATCCTGTTGGAATTGCCTCTACCTGCATATTTGCCTCCTGCTCTCCCAACTTCATAATAGAGCCTTTTCCATACTGTTTTTCTATCTGTCCCAAAGCCGCTTCCAGGGCTTTCTGCTTTTCTTCATTCAACATATATCTTCTCCTTATTTCAAACTTATGTTTTATGAACTTATGTTCGTTTCTGCTTACATAGTATTATAAAAGAACCTGATTGTCAAGATATTTCACCGATTATTCTCTTAAAATTTTATGCCCCAAATCTAAATTTCTTAGATTGTCAAAAAACCATATGGAAGAAATGGGAAATGAATCACCGGAAGAAGACAGAAAACAAAATATGCTAGAATCCGCACTCCTTATGCTGAAAACTGAAAAATATACGTTTGAGGAAACTGATTAAATCCAAGTTTTTAAATAATCATTCGCCTCTTCTCTTGTATGAAAAATCAAAATATCTCTGTCTTTTTTATACTCTTCCAAAAAGCTGTATATTTCCGGAAGCTGGTCTCTTGAAAAATCTATAATATACTGGCGAAATTCTTCGTCAAGTTCCGTTTCCAGCCAGGGCAGATCTTCTCTCTTTTTCCCGATCCGTGCCACTGCACCTTCTAAACAAATCTCCAGAGGATAATCCAGAAAAAACACCGTATCGCATCTTTCCAGACGTTTTTTCAATGTTCTCTGATAATTCCCGTCAATGATCCATCTGTCTTCTTTTACAATTTCCATCAGTCTTGTATCAAATTCTTCCTTTGAAATATTCGTACGGTCCGGTTTATGCCAGATTGTATCCAGATAATAAAGAGGAAGTCCTGTGATTTCCCTTAATTTACGTGAAAATGTGCTTTTCCCCGCACCCGGACTTCCAATTACCATAATCCTCTTTTTTTCTCTACGATTCATTTGCCTCTTCCTTTCTGTCTTAAATTTTATTTATCGAAAATTCAATGAATATATACTCCTTTTCTGATAACGAAAAAATAGGGAAGCCACTGCAAATTACAGCGGCTTCCCGTTTCCCCTATTTTATTCAGCCCTGACTTAACACAGAACGTACATGGGCAACTTCTTCCTGTGTTGCCTTTGCTGCCGGAACATAGTAACCCTTTGTTCTGGCAATTCTGTAAATCTCCTCCTGAGACATTTCGCACTGACTGCGCATCTGTTTTAAAGTCTGCTTTAACTGAGGATTCTCTGTCTGAGGAATCATTTCCCCATAACGCACAAGCTCTCCGTTAATTCCAGCAAGCGTATCTGCTACCATTGTTTTTTCGTTCATGACACGTCCTCCTTTACTGTAAAAACTGCATAAGCTGCTGTTTACTTTGCATTGCAGACTGAGCAGACTTCTGGAAAAACTGTTTTACCTCCATATCTGTCGCCTGCTGTGCATAAGCATCCATTTTACAATGTGTCGTGTCGAAACCGCCAATTAAATGGCGCAGATTTTGTAAATCAAGCTCTGAAATCTCTGTCATGATACTACCTCCTGTTATTTGATTACAAAAGATAGTATCTCAAAATACGCAGATTTTATTCTCCGATAAGCCAGTTATACATTTCCTCATACTGACGGGCAGAATTATTCCATGAAAAATCTTTTGCCATAGCACGGTCTACCATTTTATTCCATTCACGCTTTTTATCATAGAAAATACGCTCTGCATTGCGAATTGTATAAAGCATTTCATGAGCATTATAATTACGGAAGGAAAATCCGGTTCCTGTTCCTTCAAACTCATTATATGGCTCTACTGTATCTTTTAAACCCCCTGTTTCTCTTACGATAGGAAGAGTTCCATATCGAAGGCTCATAAGCTGGCTTAAACCGCATGGTTCAAACAGAGACGGCATAAGGAATGCATCTGATGCAGCATAAATTCTGTGAGACATTGCCTCATCATAATAAATCTGAGCAGAAACTTTTCCATGATATTTCCAGTCAAAATGACGGAACATATTTTCATATCTCTCCTCACCAGTTCCAAGAGCAACAATCTGAACCGCATCCTGACACAGTTCATCCATAATATAGGCAATCAGATCAAAGCCCTTCTGGTCTGTCAATCGGGAAACAATTCCAATCATCATTGCCTTCGGGTCTTCCTCAAGTCCAAGATCTTTCTGAAGACGAATTTTATTTTTTATTTTTTCCTTACGGAATGTAGTTGCATTGTAATTATTGGTAATATACGGGTCTGTCTCCGGGTTAAAGGAATCGTAATCAATACCGTTTACAATTCCACGCAAATCATGGGAACGGGCGCATAAAAGTCCGTCCAGTCCTTCTCCATAGAACGGCGTCTTAATTTCTTCCGCATAGGTATTACTTACCGTTGTTACTGCATCGGCAAATACAATGCCGCCTTTCAAATAATTGGCATTTTTATAAGCCTCCAGTTTATCCGGTGCAAAATAATAGCTGGAGAGTCCTGTAATTTCCTTGATTGTTTTTACGTCCCACACACCCTGGAATTTCAGGTTGTGGATTGTCATAACTGTCTTAATACCCCAGAAAAATTCATTCTGCTGAAAACTGTCGTGAAGATATACCGGTACAAGTCCTGTCTGCCAGTCATGACAGTGGATCACATCAGGACGGAATCCGATTACAGGAAGTACGGAAAGCACTGCCTTTGAGAAAAATGCGAATTTCTCCAGATCCCAAATTCCCCCATCATACGGTTTCGGACCACTGAAGTAGTATTCATTATCAATAAAGTAAAAATGAATCCCTTCATGCTCCATGTGCATAATTCCCACATAACAGTTTTTAAATCCCAAATCCATATAGAAATGTGTAATGTATTCCATCTTATCTTTCCATTCCTGTTTCATGCAGGCGTACTTAGGAAGAATTACACGAATATCAAAATACCGCTTATCAAAACACTTAGGTAATGAACCGGCTACGTCTGCCAATCCTCCTGTTTTAATAAATGGAACCGCTTCTGATGTTGCAAATAGGATTTTCTTCATACGTAAAGTCCCCTCCTTAGTAACTTTTACTGTTTGTTACTATTTATTATACATGAAAAACTGTCTAATGGAAAGAGCGATTTTTATATTCAAGTCTAATTTTATCAGCAATTAATGCAATAAATTCAGAATTTGTAGGTTTTCCCTTTCCTGTGCTGACAGTATACCCAAAAAGCGCATCAATGGTGTCCATCTTCCCTCTGCTCCACGCGACTTCAATCGCATGACGGATTGCACGTTCCACACGGCTTGGTGTAGTCTGATGTTTTTTTGCTATCGTTGGATACAGGATTTTGGTAATGGAATTCAGCATTTCTATATCGTTTACCGAAAGAATAATCGCATCTCTTAAATACTGATACCCTTTGATATGGGCCGGAACTCCAATTTCATGAATAATATCTGTCACATCTGTTTCCAGGTTTCCTCGGGATGCTGCGCTCTGCTGCTTTTCCTCCGGCATAGCTCTCCCTATATCACGAACTCGTCTGTCTCCCATACGGCGAATATGTTTGATTCTGTTTAACAGCATTCTGTTGTCAAAAGGCTTCAGCATATAGTAATCTGCTCCCAGATTAAACGCATCTTCTGTTATCCGCTCCTGTCCCACTGCAGAAACCACAATAAAAGAAGGGCTCTTCTTCCCTTCTGTTTCATGGGAAAACCGTTCCATTACTGATAATCCGTCTACTTTCGGCATAATAATGTCAAGAACCACCACATCCGGTTGCTTTTCTTTAATAATATTGCAGATTTCTTCACCATTATGTGCTTTTCCTACCAATTCCAGTTCTTTATCATTTTCAATCATTTTTCCAAGTACTTCTACCATTTTTTCATTATCATCTGCAATTGCTACATTTAACTTATCCATCAGACTTTCTCCTCCTCACAAAAACCTACCGCTATGTATCTGTACAAAACACCGGGCCCCACGGGTGTACTTTCTGTACATCACAGATATATATTATAGAGGAACGTCAATGGGGAAATCAAGCCGAAAGTGGCGGTTTTTCCGGACTTTCGTTCGCTTCCTTTCGACCTTTCCAGCCTTCTTTCTATCAAAAAAGTCAGTTACGACATAAAAAGACAGCATTTTCTAACATTTTCTCCTGATAGACCGCTTTTTTCATTTCCATCATGCAGGCTTTTATTTCCTGTAATTCCGGAAGAGAAACTTTTCCCAATTTCTTCAGGCGATTTTCATTTAAAATTACATCAGATAAATATTTTTCGTAAAGCTCTCTGCTGTAATTCCATAGAATCAATTTTTCCCCATATCTTTCTTTCAGACTCTGTGCGATCAAAAGCCCCTCTGGATCAAAATCCCCATTATAAAAAAAGCGATGACTCTCTTTTAACATATCGAGTAAAAGCAAAACGGAAAGCCGGGGCTGACCATTTACACAAACCGCCGCACAATCAGAATTTTTTTCTGTGAAAACAGAAAACGCTGCTGGATTTTCCAGAAGATAAATATTTTTTTCAACAGCCTCCATATTTTTTATCTTTCCCAGAGTCCTCAATGTAAGGCGAACCGGCTCTCCTGCTCGAAAAAATCCATCTATTCCCTCGTGAAGGCTACCATCATCCTTCCAACCGCGTATGCCAAAAGCAAGTACATCATTTGATAAATCATCTTTCAAAATGCCTGCTTTATAAAATATCTGGTTTTTCTGTTCCACCTCTAGCATCTCACAAAGCTTCTCCTGGGGAAAATAAAATTCCAATATATACAGAAGAAATTTTTCCGCTGTTGTTCCTGCATCAAAATAATGGGGATTTCCTGTTGCTTTTGCGGCAAAAACAGGAAGAAGCATCTTATTTTTATAGGAATTCCGAAAAACCTCTTCTGTTGCACATGATATATTTTTTACAAGTTCCCGTAAATTTACAGGATTTTCCCGATACTGCTGAAAAATCAAATCATACCCTTTTTTCTTCTCCTTCAAAGTATTTTCCAGCCATTTTCCCATATATGTATGCTTATACATTTCCAGAAGATTCTCAAAGAATATTCTCTGTTTTTCCGCTTCTTTTTCTTTTTCTTCTTTTTTTACACTAAGTTTTTGTCCAAAGTATGTTTCCAGCAGATTTTCTAGTGTAACTTCAGAAAATCTACTCTCATTCAAACATTTTTCCAACCTTTCCACAGATACTGTTATTGTCCTGTTTTCCGTATAATCCTTCTGCAAAAAACCTCCCAGCTGACGTTTTTCTTCCAGGCTTAAATTGGTCAGTATTACTTTTCCGCCCATATGCCCAAGACTTTCATACTTTGCCCTTACCTTCTGAAATACCTTTCTGTAAACAGGACGTCCCTTAAAATACGCCGCACATTCCTCTGCTTTTCCCATTTTATTCATTACCTGTCGCCATAATCTTTGCTTTTCCATTCCATATATACCGAATTACAGAAACAAATTTCGCATTCTCCGGACGTATCAACTGATAAATAGCAAGTCCCGGTACGGTATCATAATCTCCCCATAAAATCTGGGAATTAATCATAAAATTAAAATCAAATTCTACCATAAGCCGAAACATATCACGAATATTTGTCTCATCTACACCCGCAAACGCTTCGTCCAGTGAAATAAGTTTTGGCGCATCTTTTCTTGCCCCTGCATATTTTGCCACAACCGCAGAAAAAAGAGGCACATACATCGCCATCGCCTTTTCTCCTCCACTGAAAGTAAAAAACACTCTGTCTGTAAGCTCTTTTTTCTTCTCACCTGTCTTCTGACATTCTAACTGGAATTCAAACCATTTTCTATAATCCAGAACCTCTCTCATCGTTGCATGGAAAGACTGTACAGAACCCATATCTCCAGAAATCTTTCTCGCCTCTTCTATTTTTGAGCGGAAATGTCTGGAAAGTCTTTCCACTTCCTCTTCTCTCATAATTTCCACATCTTTTTGAAGTAGTTCCACAAGCGCTTTTGTATCTAACTGCTCTTCCTTTTCTGCTCTTTTATTTCTCCATCGAAGACTTAATTTTAATCCGCTTGAAGTCTGCATTGACTCCATAAATCCGTTCATCTTTTCTACCCAGCGCTTGCTTGCCTGTATTTTTCCGCGAATTTTTTTACTAATCGTATTTGCCAGAATATCTTCAAATAATTCTCTGTCCCTGTCACTCAAAAGTCTGGAAAGAGCTTCTTCATCTTCCTCCATTCTTTCAATCAGTTCTTTAAATTTCACAGGTATTCCGCGATATTTTGCCAATATGTCAATTCTTTTTATACTTATATCAAAGAATGTATTTTCCTGATCCATATCCTCAAACAAAGACTTCATAGTTATCTGGTAATCAAGAAGATAACCTCTGTTGTTATGATAGACTTCTTGAAGATTTCCAAAAAAATCACTTTGCTTTTTACTTCCAAAGCTTCCTGCAAAAATTTTACATATCCGGGCAGCTTTTTCTTCTGCATTATCCTCTGACGTGAAAATCTGCTCCACATATCCTAATCGATATTCTGCCTCAAAAGCATTGCCAAATTTTTCTTTTTTAACTCTCAGTTCTTCCTGCTTTTTATCATTTTCCCGGATTTTTTCTTCTAATTGCTCCGTCTCTTTTTCAAAAGCTTCCTGCCTCCTCACACAACTTTCCCTTTCCTTCGGAAGTTTTGAAAGACGTTCTATGCAAAAATCAAGGCGACCTTTAATTTCTTCATAATCAGTCAGCGCAAGCTGTTCCCTCACAGAGCCAAGAAATCCCTCCAGTTCCCGAATCCTTCGCACAATTTTATTCATTTCATACCGTACATCGTTCAAGTCACCGTCTATCTCTTCCAGATACATTCTCTGACTTTCTGCATACTGAATCCGGCTTCTGTAATTACCGTGAGCTACCTGAAGCTCTGCCAGAAGTTCCTTATATCTTCTCAGAGATTCCAATGCATCCGAAAAAGCATCCAGTCTTGGAGGCAAATAACATCCCGAGCAAATTTCCCGGACACGCACCCGAATTTCATCAAGAATTTTTCTCTCTTTTTCCACGAGTTCTTGTTGATTCCACAGTCTTTTATTTTTTAGTTCCAACAAAAACTCTCTGTCAGCCAGCTCTTTCGCAGCTACTTTCAAATCTTTCTCTCCCGGAAACGCATCCCATTCTTTTCTCAGGATTTTCATTCTTTCCTTTATTTCTCTGCATTGCTCTTCCAAACTTTCTGCTTCTGTCTTTAATTGCATACAAATCTGACGCAGCCCCTCTGTTTTTTCTCTTCGAAACCTCTCTCTTGCACGTACACCGATAAAATGCGCCCTGTATTCTTTGGTTACCGTTCCTTCCAGAATGCCAAGCTTATAATTTCCATTTGTATCAATCCAGGTGTTTCCTCTCTCTTCTCCATCATTTCCATATCCCACAGAAGACAGAATATTTGCAATATTCTGGTAAAGTAAAATATCATTTTCTCCATTATCTACTTCCAGAATTTCCTGGATATTTTGCCGCACATGAGACACATCACTGAAAATATATCGGTCACATACGCCTTTGTCGAGAGCGTATACCTGTGCTCTGTATTCCTTTGGAATAATAAGCGCATCTAACACTCCCATAGTCAAAAGGGCTTCCTCCAGATGATTCATCTCTTCCTCTCCAAGCCCGGAAGAAAAATCAATTGTCTTATAAAACTGCAAAAATGGAATTCCTCTTTCTTTTAACAATTCCCTATTTTTTCTTACAGCATCAGACTGCTCAGGTTCCGGCTCTTTCTGATTTTCCCACTCTTCTAATTCCTTCTGCTTTTCTTTCAGAAATGTCTGCTTTTCCTTTAATGCCTGCTCCATCAGAAAGCTTTTTTCAGAAAAACTCCGTTCTGTCTCATAAAACTCTGTTTTTCCCAGATTTCTAATTTCCAGGTAATCACTTCCCATCTCATATGCTTCAATTTTTCTGGAAATATTCTGCATCGTTTCCGTTCTAAAATGAAGCTCCTTATTTTCTTTTTCCCAAATATATATTTCTTCCGTAAGTTCTAATTTTGTTTCTGCCAAAAGATTTTCATACTGAGAAAGTTCTTTTTCCGCCCAGTTCTGTTCCTCTCTACAAATATCCAACTCTTTTAAATAACCATCGTATTTTTCCCTATGCGTTTTCTCTTCCAGAAGCGTATCTATTCCATGTGTCACTTTTTGAGTATACGTATTCAGAAGCTGATTATGGGAAGAAAAATTATAATCCGCTTCTTTTTCATTTAAAATTTCACCTTTCATAAATGAAAACTCATCAAAGGGAATTTCTTCTATTTCATTTTCCATCTCTTCCATATATCCTTCTATTTCTTCCCATATAGAATCTGCTTTTTCTTCTTCCTGTTTTATTCTCTCTTTTGCATCAATTTCCCTTTCCTGCTTTTCTGTCTCCTGTCTTTTTTTATTTTTTTCTTCTTCCTGTTTTTCCAAAAGTTCTTCCGTAAGCCTGGTTTCCTGTTCTTTTAACCTGGCTGCGTCACTTTTATCAAGAGATATTTTTTCCTCTTTTAAAATTTCTTCTTCCCGCTTTAACTCTTCATAGCGAAGCTTTTCCTCAAAGAGTTTTTCTCTATTTAATTGAAGGTTTTCTTTAAATTGGCAGCCATCTTTTTCACAATTTTTAAATTTTTTTGATACATCTGAAAACATAAGTGCTTTATCGTAAAGAACAATCTGGTTGTACTGATCATAAACCTTTTCAATCTGTTTTGCCCCACGAATACTTTCTTTTAATGTATCCAGATTTGTCTTCAAATTATCCATATTTTCAATCGCTTCCGACATTGGACGAAGGTCATCTTCTGAAAGCGTCTGAAGAGAACTGCTCAAAATTTCATTAATGAGTGATGGTTTAAAATCCTTAGAAAGCTTTGGTGTACGAAGCTGAATCAAAAGTTCCAGAAGCTCTTTGTATTCCTCCTGTGTCTCAAATCCAAAGAGAAGACGGTTGACACATAGAGCATATTCTCCCTGAGTATCCATAACTCTTCCACCTTCTCCGATTCTATTTTTCAGTTCTCCTTTTGAACAGGTAATTTTATTTCCCATGGTCTTATACAGAAATACGTCTTTTCCTATTCTTCGTCCATCTGTAATACAAAAATACCAGGATTCCAATTTTTTATTTTTCCTTGCGCGAAGTCCGATTCCCAGAGTCAAATATTCTTCACTTTCCAGTCTCTTCAATTCCATATAAAGATAACCGGTGCGTTCTTCCCTCTCATCTCCTTCTTCCAGAAGATAATTCTCCATTTTTCTTGCCCGGGAGCCAAAGGGATCTAGTCGTTCTGGCCTCATATTTCCATCAAGAAGCAACGGAATAAAGCTCTGCATAGTCACAGATTTTCCCGAACCATTCGCTCCGCGAAGAAGCATTCTCCCATCAAGAAAGTCAAATTCTTCCTCATCGTAATACCAGAAATCAATTAAACCCACTTTACTTATCTGCCATTTACTGTTCATTTTCTCCTCCGTTTTTCATAAAATCATCCGGATATTTCCCTGCAATTTTTCCTGCTGCCGGCATAATTTTTATATCTTCACGCTCTTCTTTTATAAGTTCCAGTTCTTTCATATAAGAAAATACTTCTTTATAAAAATCCGAAAATGTCATCTCTCTGTACGTCTTACTAAATCCACATCCAAACTTTTCTTTACACTCATCTATTATACTGCGAAATATCTCTTTTGGAATACAAAGCTGCTCATCTAATGGTATGTCTATGGTTCTCCGTTTTACTCTTTCCTGTATCAAATTATGAACAAGAAGCACTGCGTCTGAAAGTGTGTTTTCTTCAGGGAAACATCTGCCAAGCCTACATTCCTCTCCAAGTACAAGATACGCGCTGCTCTTATGTACCTGTAATTCACAATCAAAAAAATCTGAAAAGTCTCCCTCAATCATATTTCTAAAATTCCTTATATAAGCAAAGTCTTCTTCTGTGTCTTCACTTTTATATATCCCCATAGACATAAGGAGTCTTCTGTATACCCTCTGCCTTCTTACAATTCCCCTGTCTTCATTCACGTCAATCCACTCTTCTTTTTCGAAATCTTTCGGAGTAGTATATTTCATAATATCCTGCGTAAAATTCTTCATAAAATACCTGGAAGCTCCTGTATTTTCGTACAGTACTTCACTTGTATTATCTCTTGCAAAATCTTCTTCATTTCCATCATTTACATTCAAAATCCCGCAATTCACACAGTATTTTATTACTTTTATCATGTGTCTTCTATATCTGTAAACGGTCCAATCAATCTGCTCTTCCTTGTACTGAGATTGTACATACTCTGTCAATTCCGATAAAACAAACTGTTCCTCTGCTTCTTTATCCTCCAGAAACATCAGAACCATACAGAAAAATACATATTCTACAGGCTCCCGAAACTCTGAAATCCCCATCCAGTTTTCCGCTTGTGCCGGTATCTTTTCCACTTTAATCATATAGGGATTTACAATTACCTGATAGCCAAGTTTCTCCATTAAAAACTTCTTCTCTTCGCCTACTGAAAGCGCTTCTTTTATCTGATAATAAAGTTCTTTATCCCTTGCCTTCAGTATCCATCTCCGATTCAACAATATTTCCAATGTTCTCATTTTAATCTCCGTTTTCAAACACAATGGTATATGCCGGCATCTGAAAAACACCGTCTGTACACTCTAACGCACAATATTTTTGAGTCTCCGGCTGTTCAATTCTGTATATCCGTCCATCCTCTGTTTTCGCACAGTGATTTTTATTTTCCAGTGCTTTTGAAAGCCACAGAAGAAACATATCGCGAACCTGTGGCTGAAGAACCGGAAGCTTTGCAAACTCCAACTTCCCATTTTGAATATAGCTGTTCAAAAGTATTTTCTCTTCTTCCAGCCGTTTTATCATAGCAAGACGCATCTCCTCTTTTTGCCTGGAGTGGTCAACAATTCCACTTCTCTTTGCTTTCTCTTTATAAGTTCTTACCCGGGGAGACACGGTTACCATATATCCTTTTTCTTCGTAGACTCCACTGTAAATACTGTCTGTCTCTCTTTGCATTTCTCCTTTTAAATGAAACGGTTTTTCCACTCCAAAGACCATTGCGGAAAGTCTGTGTGCTTCCTGTATATCTTTACATTTTCCAAACATTTGCGCCAGCTTTTTATATTCTTCTTTTCTATTTGCGCCCTGATTGCTCATCTCACTGATACGGGTGGCATATCTTGTAATTTTTCTTATAATCTCATTTGTATTGTCAAACACTTTGCCTGCTTCAGATTCCAGACCCTCTTTTCCGGCAAACCACTGAGAAATACTTTCCCATCGTCCCTTCACTTTATCGTAAATCATCTTCTCGTCCACTTCTGCATCAATCCGCGGAATTTCCAGTTCATATGCAGTTACCCGTTTCAAAATATTTTCTATTGTTTCCTGCTTTACTGTACGGATTTTCTGCTCGATTGACGTTACATTTACCTGTAGACTTTTTACAAAAGATCGAAGATATTCAATTAACCTATCTTTAAACAGAAGAAATTCCTTTGTTTTCATTAATTCTTCTGCTTTAACACTGTTTAATTCCCTCATATAATCCTGATAATTCTGATTCAGACGAATAAAATCACTATTTAAGTCATTCCACCAGCCATACAGTATCTCCTCTTTTTCACTTTCTATCTCCTCCAGTTTTCCTATATAAATCCGAAGTCTTTCCAGAAGTGTCGGTTCCAGAGAAGAACCTTCTATAAAAAGGTTTTCAATACGAATAGCCATTCGTTCAATCTCTACTGCCACTTCAGAAAGCTGGTAACGGAACTTTTTATTTTTAAACTCCTCAATTGTAGTAACTTTTCTTGTATCCTGAATTGTCACAAGATTCCCCCACCCCGCCAGAGCCGTTAAGTCCTGCTGGCACTGCTCCATTGTATATTCTGAAAAGTAGGGGTCTTCCTTTAATTCTGCAAATATCTCTTCCTGGTACATCCAATACTTCAGTTTTTCATACTTTAAATAAAAAAGCCGGATAATGGGACGGTATCTGTCTGTATTCTCTACATTTAGATACTTTGCTTCCATCATCGGCTTTCTCGTTTTCTCCTGGATTTTCATCTTCCTGTACCCCATTTATCTTATATTTGGTATCATTTTACCATATTATAAACGGAGTTTCTATTGAATTTGGGAGAATTATTTATTTTATGTTTTGCCCAGATTTTACAAAAAATATCGTAAAACTATAAATCTTAAACTTATATTTCTAATCTTACACCTTTCACTCGTTTCATGGAAAACAACGGCATATGTCATTTTTTGAAATATACAGACTTCCTTCACGGGAAGTGACGATAGGATATGCAGATACTTCCATTGTAGGATAATTTCAATCCACACTTCCCTCACGGGAAGTGACCGATGCCGGTAATCATCAAAAATCCCTTTTTTAGTATTTCAATCCACACTTCCCTCACGGGAAGTGACGGGCGACCTCATGGACTGTACAGGCAGCGCAGAAATTTCAATCCACACTTCCCTCACGGGAAGTGACTTCTGTAGGCTTTTTTGAGCCTGAGAACAATAAAATATTTCAATCCACACTTCCCTCACGGGAAGTGACCTTCCGTCATAAAGCCCAGGCGAATCGCTTCACATTTCAATCCACACTTCCCTCACGGGAAGTGACATAGTATTCGCATTCTCTACAAGTACAACCTTTATTTCAATCCACACTTCCCTCACGGGAAGTGACTGGATTTTCTGCCACTTTAACAGCCAGTCCAGAATTTCAATCCACACTTCCCTCACGGGAAGTGACAGCCATGCGCCGCCTGGAAGTCGTACCCATGCACATTTCAATCCACACTTCCCTCACGGGAAGTGACCGTATTTGATAAAGATCTTCTCATCTTGTTCTGTAATTTCAATCCACACTTCCCTCACGGGAAGTGACGCAATTTTGCACAAATAAAGCTTTGCTTTTTCATGCAACATGCACATTTTTTTGCTTTAACACAAGACTTTCTCTTTATACTACTCTACGTTCTTTCAATAATACCTCATTTTATGCATTTTTCTGGTGCGAATCTCCCAGTATTTTTATGTGCGCTTATAGCTCGCACCTGGAATATTTCTACATAATTAAAATTTTATCTGGGGCAATACCCCTGTCCACTCCGATATGTTCGATTTTTGTCTGATATTTATTTCCCAAATAATAAAAACGCAGGCTATCTACTTCTTCATCGATTATATCAGATAATACTGCCTTTAATTTCACACATTGCGCACCGTCTAAAAGGCATTCAAATACTGAATTTTGTACTCTTCGTCCATAATTCACACACTGTTTTGCAACTTTTCTTAAACGAGTTTTACCTGCCGCTGTTTCTGTATTCACATCATAGGTAATCAAAACCAGCATATCCTCACCTCATTTCCACAAAAACACAGGGTATCCATCCAAATCTCCCCTAAGGTATCTCGCCAACAGCATTGCCTGAACATACGGAACCATTCCCCATTCTATCTTTTCTTGTAAATATGGATGGGTAAGCGTTTCCTTCTTTTTATTCTGCCATTCCGTCAGTATTTTTCTTCTGGCTTCATCATTCATTAACACTGCACCATTTTCTTTTCGAACAAAACTTTTCCCATTAACCATTTTTTTATTGATTAATGACAGGACAAATCGATCTGCCAACACTGCACGGAGTTCTTCTATCAAATCCAACGACAGAGAAGCTCTTCCCGGACGCTCTGTATGAAGATACCCCACATATGGATCTAAACCTACGCTTTCCAGAGCAGATGTGATGCTATTGGTAAGTAATGTATACACAAAAGAAAGAAGCGCATTTACATTATTAAGTGGAGGTCTTCTATTTCTTTCACCAAAAATAAATTCTTTCTTTTGTTGTAAAATTAATTCATTAAACACCCCAAAATAAACAGCAGCAGCCTCTCCTTCATATCCTCTCAGCTGCTCTTTGGACTGACAATTCTGTATGTATTCCAAAGAATTTTTCAGTTTATTTGAGGCATTTTTCACTTTATCCACGTCTATTTGCAGACTATGGTCTCGAACTGCTCTTTCCAATATCCATCTTGCATTATAAACCTTTCCAATAATACAACTTCTGGCAATGCCAAGGCTTATTTCATCATTTTTGCTGCTTGCGTATTGCTGTTCTCTCAGCAATACATTACCTTTTGTTTTTCCGATAACACGAGCCAAAAATTTCCCCTGTGGCGTCATATAACAAAGAGAAATATTTCTCTCCGCACACGCTCCCATAAGAGCAGGACTTGTTCCTCTGTAACCAAAAGAAACGATTCCCTCCAGATTGTGAAGAGGAAGTCTCCCCACTTCTGCTTTTTCTTCAAAAACAACAATATTTTCCCCATCCAGCGACAGATAACTATTTTCAGAAGTAACGTATAAAGTATTTAATAACTTTTTCATTGTTTTTCCTCCTCAAGCCGCTGATTCAAATATGTCTTTACAGAAACCGCTTTTCCAAGCTTCGGAATACAAATATCTTTTAATGAACAGGCATTACAGGATTTGCTGTATTTTACTTTTGGCGTATATCCTTTTTCGTAATACTGGTGCATTTCCAGAAACATATTTTTTACTTCTGCCCGTAGCCCTTCTGTAATCTCAACAGGTTCTCTTCTCCTTGTTTCCCCATAAAAAATTGCACCTTCTAAAATCTCTGTTGAAAACATTTCTTCCAGACACATTGCCTGTGCTGCAAGCTGTAACTTATCCTCTTCCGTAAGCTTTGGTTTCCCCTTCTTATACTCTACAGGGTAAACAGAAAATGTTCCTCTGTGTCCCCGAAGCTGAATCCCGTCCTCGCACGGACAAAATTCAACAACATCACACTCTCCGCTTACTCCCATGCTTCTTGAAAAAACAGGAAGTGCTCTTGCTGTAATCAATCCTTTTCGCGTCTCTTTCAATATAGGATCGTGTACTCGTTTATGAAGCAATTCCCCTACTGCTGTATGAACATTGTCTGCCCATTGCTGTTCAATATGTATAAGCGCCCACTGTCTTCTGCAAAATTTAAAATGCTGAATCCCTGATAACATTAAATACTGATCTTCTTCATAATCCATTAAATCATCCTTCTTACTTCTACTGAATCCGGAATATTTTCTTTATGAATTTCAACAGAATACTCCTGATATTTTCTTGGATACTCAATCCCTTCGTTCTTTTTCACTTCTACAGCATCAAATAATTTATATGCCGGACAATCTCCCAACTCACTGCTATGCTTAAATACAATCAATTCTCTGACTGCCATTTTTCCTCTTGCTGCCGAATGATCATGTTCAAACATATTTATAATTGCTTCCCATAATAACTCTAAATCTTCTTCGGAAAATCCTGTAACTTTACGTGCAAGATTTGCAGAAACATATCCTTCCACTCTATATAATCCATATGGAACTATCGTTTTTCTTCCCATTTCTGTACTTTTATTTTCTGCATCTTTTTCTGTTGTAATAGCGACTCTCGTAATTGTTACTTCCTGGCTGATAACCGGGTCAATACTTCTGGCAAAGCCAATTTGTACAGGTCCTCTTACCTGTCCGCAATTTAAAGAAGCTTTTACAAAAGTAGTCATTACTGCGCCAAAAGTCCGAATATCATAAAAATTTTCACACATATAATCCCGCAGTTTTATATCCGTTTTCGGGTCGCTTTTCTTTAATTTCTTTAAAGCTTCTGTAACCTTTTTATCATCTGTTTCTTTTACTCCAAGATTTTCACATGCCTCACGGTCACTCCTATTCAAGGGAACATCTTCTCTGATATAAATCTTAAATCCTTCTTCTCCTTCTTTTACTGTTTCGATATAATTTCTTATTTTTCTTTTTAAGCATACATCTGTTACAAGTCCCAATCCACTTTCCGGGTCAATTCGCGGCATGTTTCCCGCATCTGGATCTCCATTTGGATTTCCGTTTTCTACATCAAATAATACTACAAATTCATATCTGTTTTTAATCGTTTCCTTCATTTGTTTTCTCTCCTTTTTTTTCATATTTTTTCTGCATCTGATGATAATATCCTATTGTGAATTTCCCCTGTTCTTCCAGAGATAAACGTTTGGGGTATTCCTCTCCAAGTTTTCCAATAATCTCCATCAAAAGATTCTCGTAATGTCTTTTTGCACTTTCTTTTTCCCGTTCAATTTTCTTAATATGACTGTTTTTTAGTTTGATCAATATTGGAAAAACTAATGCCGGTGTTGCACAAGCTGCATTAAAATATCTGTCTCGTATTGTCGCTTTTATTCCTGGATTTGCCTCTATTTGAATGCATTCCAACACAGAAAACAATCGTCCCAGCACATATGCTGTTTCTTCACTCGTCTCATTTAATCCCATATAATTTTCTCCTTCCTTCCAATTACAATTTTTTATTAAATACGCCTTTATTATTCCTGCTCTGCCCCAGCTTACTTTTCCCTGCTCTGCTTTAATACGAATCAAAGTATCTGTGTAAAGACTTGCCGGATACCTTCCTCCTGATATAATTGCCTGCATTACCATGGACGCCATATTAGAGACAGGCTTTTTATCTTTTGCTTTCTGATTTACAGTTTCCCACATCATCTGCCATATACCAAGGTATTCTCTTGTCTCCCAAGCCGGACGTATTATTTCCATCCTCTTGTAATGTTTCGAAATATTTTCCAGTATATTTCCGAAAGAATTGCGATAAAAGAGACGTATGAATAATCTGGCTGCATTAGGAGCTAAACCTAAAATATAAAATGTTTCATCAGAATTCAAATTTACATTCTCTACAACAATAGGCTTACCTTTTTTTAATTTTTCAAAAATATCTTTTAATTTATCTTCATTGTCTTCCACAGGATTTAAAAATTCTAAAAATGTTTTCTGGTATATTTCTTCTCCTTTTTCTGCCCAGAATACCATCATAGTATCTCCCAAAAGAAATGTATATTCCCTTTTAGAAAGAAGATAATTCAAGGCTGTTGTGTAAGCAAATTCTGCGTATTTTCCAACAGGTGCATTATAACTTTGTTCCTTCCCATACGACTCAAACGCCTGAGCATTGAAAGAGACAAGTGCAGCTCCGCTTGATTGTGCTCCCGGAACCCCTTTTATAGTCTTATGGATTCTGGCAATAGGTGCTTTTTCTCCTGTAACAAGACAAATCCCTTCCGTCTCTTCTCCGCTTTGTTTCTGACTTTCCTCCCACATATTCCTAATGTCATCATCTTCCTGTGCCCATTTCATCTCCATGCAAAACACAAGATTCCCTCCATCGGTAAGGTCATCCCATATCTCTTTTATTTCTTCATTTTCTGCTGCCTTTTCAGGTTTCCAGTTTTCAAAATAAAGCCGGATTGCCTGTGCCATTTCTCCTTTTACACCATCTAATAGAAGTAAGTGTTTTTCTCTTGCGGCGTGAAAACACTCTAACGCACGGCATTTTTTATTGTTATCATCCATTTCCCTGTCAATTCCCAGAAAATATTTTGCATTGTCGCAGAGAAAATTTGCGGACACATCAGAAGACCTGGGAACCATTTCCGGAACTTGCATAGCCTTTGGCACAATAATCTTTTTCTTTCCTCTTATATCCTCTTCTTTCAGACAAAAAATATTTTTTATTTTTCCCTCTTTTGACAGGTTAACAGCATAAGAAACTTTGGCAGTACACCAGCCTTTCCGTGATACCTTTTCTTCTCTGGCAAGAACTTCATAATATCTTGTCAACGCCTGCAATATCATCGTATCACCTCGCAGTCTCTTAAATCCAAAACCCCATTTCTCATAACTGCCCGAAAAAACATAGGACGTATATTTTCCTTATCCGAATAATCCATGTCATACAACATAATTCCTAAATCTTTTTCCGGCACATCACCATAGTAAGTTGTAATTGTTTCCTCTTCACACAAAGCAAAATGAGCCGGAAATTCTCTGCATCCAAAGTATGGCATATGATAGCAGGATCCTTTTCTTAACCTTCTCATTATAATGTCTTTAAATTTTCCGGGATTATCTGTTTCATTTGCTTTTTCCGTCATTTCAAAATGTGCCTCTATTACATACTCTACATCGGTCAGTAAGACAGATGCTCTCTGTACAATCTCCTCTTTCGTATTGATATAGAGAGGCTTTTGCGCTCCATTATATACTTGTAAAACATTATTTAACGAAACCTTACTTTTTACCTCATTTCTTCTTACACTTGTAAATCGTACCGGATTTTTTACATATATTTTGTCAATCACCCACCTAAGACCGGGATGCCAATAAATTGCCTCCAGAATCCCTCTTGCCGCTGAAGGTGTCATTACATCATACGAGTATCTTTCTACTTTAACTTCCGGTCTTGAAAAGAGAGCATAATCTCCCCATACCCGTACTTTTACTCCTACGCCCATCGCCTGTACTCCCTTCTTTTCATAATATCTCTCCTTTCCTGTAACATTCTGCTATATAATCTCTTGATTGGTAATAAAAATCTGTATTGTAATCTGAGATATGCTCATCTATCCACGAATGATATACTTCCCATATTCCCTCTGTAATTTCTTCATCTCCGTAACAATCCTCTATAAGACGCTCATACACTTCTCCAATATCCCAATAATCAGGAATGGTATATTCACACGCTGCTTCATTATCAAACGTCCCTTCTTCTATTTTGCTTTCCTCTATAAATTCATTTGCCACTTTTTCTATTGGTTCACAATGAAAAACATCTGCAAATTCATAAACTCTTTCAATCTGATCTTTTCCCAGAAAATCTACTACTTCTCGCCTTGTTCTTTTTACCTTTCTTCCTATATATTCAATCAAACTACAGGTAAAAAACAAATCATTGTTATTTTTTCTTCCCATATACTTTCTCACTTCCTATAAATTGTAATGTATCAAGAGCAGAAACCGTATGAAAACTAATCTGATGTGTAGGATACTTAAATTTAACCAGTTCCCAGAAGGCAGCTCTTGAAATTTTTCCATCTATAAAATTTTGAATATAATTATAAATTGTATCGTCTGCCATAGGTCCTTCTACAATATCATAATTATGTGATTTCCCATATCTGCAGGCAACCACAAAATCCAACCATTCTTCTGTCATTTTTTCAAATATAAGGCAGTTAAGATTATCATTGGGGGTATATTCATATTTATTTACATATCCTGCTTTTCCATATCGTATTGCCCACCGTTCTGCCTGTTTTTGATATTTAGTACAATAAAACCCGAAATAAAAATCTTTATTAAACTCAGCTTTTCTTATTTCCGGAAATTTTACAATTTCTTTACTCCCATGATATAAAATCATACCTTTTCTCCTTCAAAAAATTTCAGCTTATCAATCCTTATAAATCCACTATACGCCTCTTCTATTGATAAGTCAATCAATAATTCATTATTTTCAAATTGAATTTCATTGAAGATTTTGAATTAAATAAAAAAATATATTATACTTACCACGTCGGGAAATCCCGTGGATTGAAATAATGATATTCTTTTTGAAATTTAATGTTAAAAGCGGTGACTGCAGTCTGTCTGCACTCACCGCTTTTGCTTTCTGTTACCAAAACAATGCCATTCCATTTTCTATATTCAAGTCAAGCCCAAATTCTTCCGTGTATCTCTCCTTATCCTTCAATTCATAAAAGTCATTTATATTTTCTGCCACCAGTTCTATCATGCCTGCCGCTTCCATTTTTTCTATTACATCGTCGTAAAGCGTAACAGAATACTGTCCTGCTTTTCTCATACTTGTTTTTGTAAATCCCTGATATTTCAACTGTTGCAGTAAATCCTGCGCCTCCTCTTCTATCGGAATAAAGACTGTTTTCGTATCATTTTCAATCATTTTAAAATCTTCTGCCACTTTTGGAAAATTACATTTTATCCCTTTAAATTGCGCCATAATGTTCTTTTTATCAAGCTCACTGCTTTTTAAGTGATACAAAAATTTAAAATATTCCTCTATCGTTTCCAAGGCAGAAATATCTTTCCCCTCTGAAACTAATGTTTTTGCTGCCTCAATCTGTTTTCTCTGTCCCAAAATTCTTTCCTGCTCTTCAAATCGAAAAACATAAACGTTGCTTTCTTCCGGAGAACGCTTTCCTTCTCTGTTACACCTGCCAGCCGCCTGAATTACAGAATCAATACCTGCAAGCTGTCTGTATACAGACTGAAAATCAAGGTCAACTCCGGCTTCTACAAGACTGGTAGACAAAACAAGACACCTTTCCCCGTTATTTAAACATCTCCTTACTTCTTCCAGCACACGCTTTCTATGTTTGGGATACATAGACGTAGATAAATGAAATACTCCCTGTCCCTTTAATGCCTTATATAACGCCTGTGCCTTCTTTTTTGTATTCACAATACAAAGAGCCTGATATTCTCCTGACAGTTTTTCAATTAAATCTTCTTCTGATATTTTATCCAGATTTTGAAATGTAGTTCGCTTAAAAAACGCAAACTGCTCTTCCATCCTTGGGCAAAGTTCATATGCCGATATTCCGCTTTGAAAAAAAGGCTGCAGCGCAGGCTGTGTTGCCGTACAAAGTACAGCACTTACTCCAAAACTGCTCACTAGTTCTTCTATCATAGCGATACATGGCTTTAAATAATCTGCAGGAAGCATTTGCACTTCATCAAAGATAATAACACTGTTCGCAATATTATGAAGTTTCCTGCATTTTGAGGATTTATTTCCAAACAAAGATTCAAAAAACTGCACATTTGTAGTAACTACCACTGGTTTGTCCCAGTTTTCCGCCGCAAGCTTCATGGGATTCCATTCTTCTGAATCTCCATAGTCTACATTGCAATGACTTTCTAAGACATTTTCATCTCCCAGAATACTCCTAAAAATTTGTGCGTTTTGCTCTATAATGCTAGTATAGGGAATTACATAAATTATTCTGTCCATATTATTGTGTACAGCATGGCGCAGCGCAAATGCAAGTGAATCTACTGTTTTTCCACCTCCCGTAGGTACCGTTAAACGGAAAAGACCTTTTTCTCTTTTTCCCGCCTCCAGGCAGTTTCTTAAAATTTCCGTTCTTCTCCCATTTACTGTATTTATCTCTTTATTTAGCAACCATTTTGACACATATTTCTCGAGCTTTTGAAGAAGAATCTCTATACTTTCGCCTGTGTCACGTTTTATTTCTCCCTTTTTCATAAAAGCTTCCGTATCAAGAAAATCTGCATCTACAAGACAAGAATATAGCATTCTTATAAAAACACTCAAGGAAAAATCTGGATTTTTGGTTTCTCCATATGCAATAGGAACAGTTGTCACCTTCGGAATTTCTATTTCATCTTGATATGCAGAATAGTCTTTTAGTGTTTTTTTCATTCTTCCCATAAGAGTCGATTCAAAACCGCCATCCTGAGAACTTCCGTAATTGGGCAAACCAGCATGATGGCCTGCAATGCAGTAACTCATAATAGGATATAAGCCACCCTTCTCCACACACACCTTTGCACCGGCAGTTGAATGATCAATCTGCTCATTCCCGTTTTCTCTTATTTTGTGTTGAAATTCCACACTGTACTTTCCTATATCATGAAGATACCCGCAACAATATCCCCACTCCTCTTTTCCAAATTTTTTTGCAAATTCTCCACTGAGCTTCGCAGTTCCTTCTAAATGTTCCTTTACAGTTTGTTCTCTTTCTTCTTGCAGATGGGCAACATATTTCATACACCTACTCCCTTTATCCATATACAACATTGCACAATCTTTTTCGTTTTTTATGTTTTTATTTAATTATACCCATTCTATATCTTGAGAACAAGAGCTTTTTTATTTACTTCTTCTACCGATACATCGCCCCGGAATTTAGTGCGTTCTGAAAGTTAAAATTCTTTATTTTGTTTACATACGGTTCCATGTCTTTCCATATCTCTGTATAGCGGTATCGTTCTATGACTTTTTTCATCCTTCCTCTCTCTTGTGTATCGAAATATTTCTTCAAAGAACCGGAAAGAAGCAGCATCTGCACCAGAAATGCAGTATTTTCATCCGGATAATTTCGGTTCAAAGCCTCCTTGAACTCTCTGACAACTTCCTCTGCCTCTTTTTCATATAAACTGATTACTCTCTTCTGTCGGAATATTCCTTTTTTCATCTGTATTTTCAGCATATGTTTCTGCGACAATGATTCCTGTAAATCGTCAGCCAAAATCTTTATATTCTTTTGAGAAGGACTGCAGCAGTAATAATCCAGCCATTTTGCAGTTGTTTTTGAATACAGCTCTATATTTGTATATATTTCTTCCAAACCTGTATATTCTGATGGAAGAGGTTTATGAATGGAAAGGCTGCCGTTTTTCTCCTTTCTGACGCAGCCGGACTGCAAAAGCTCATAAATCCCACCCAAGACAATGCCTGCGCTGTTTTGCGGCTGATATATATCTGTATGCTTTCCTTCTGCATAATAGGAAAGTATCATATATGCCTCTGAAATTGTTATTTTTTCCATACTCTGCTCACCCTTATTCCTCAAACATCAGATTTTCAGGATAATCCGGATATTCTTTCTGTATTTCAAAATCTGTTACCGGAATGGTTTTATCCACCTCCTGAAAAGATACGTTATCCATCCATACACGTCCTTTTCCATTTAAAAGAATACCGATATTAATGAGCTCCGTCTCTTGTGGCACATCCAGAACGCAGGAATAAAGATTCCAGTTCACCGAGCCTTTAATGGAACGATTCTGCATATTGTCCAGTTTCAGGGTTACACTGAATTTTCCATCCAGACGCATCCATAACCCTGCCCATCCCTCTACTTCCAGCGCTTTCACAAAAGCCGAAAAACGAACCCTTTTCCCAAGAAACCTTTCTGCCCGGAATTGCTGCATGATTGTTGCATATTCATCTGGCGTAAAATCTTCTGTTTCCGACCGGATAAACGCAGAAGCAGTTCCTGTGTGAAAAACAGTACGGTCAATTCCTGTTTTATATTTGTCCGGCGCTGTTCCTGTAATAATCCAGTGTTTAATTTCTGTGTTCTTTTTCATGTTCATACCTCCATTGGTAAGATTTTTTAATGCTTTTCGATACTGTCCCGGCGGCAGTCCGTAAACCTTCTTGAATGCCCTTGTAAATACCTCCTGAGATTCAAAACATAAGTACACGGCAATATCAAGAATACGTATGTTACTGTTGAGAAGAAGAGACGAAGCTTCTGCAAGCCTTCTTTTTTGAATATACTCATATAAATTAAGCCCTGTTTCTCTTTTAAAAACTCTCTGAAAATGATATTTTGAAAATCCGGCAAAAGCTGCTGCCTCCTCCAGTCTGATTCCTTCATTCAAATTGTTTTCAATATAATTCATTGCCTTTTTTATTTCTTTTGTATATTCCATTCTCCTTCCCCCTTACATGAAGCAGTATACCAGATGAAGACATACCGGATTTGACAATTTGTGCTATTCTTTTTTATTCTACCCCAATTTTCGAAATTTGACTTTCTTCTTTTATTTTTATATGATAAAGATACACGACAAACACCCTATCCCTGTTTGCCGGTTCACTCTCAAACTATAAAACGATATAGGAGAAATTAATATGTCAAAACTCCCACAGATTTCAGAGGCGGAATTTGAAGTTATGAAAATCGTATGGAAATATGCGCCGATTAACACAAACGAAATTACAGAAAGATTAGTACAAATAACTGCATGGAGTCCCAAAACAATTCAAACCTTAATCAAGCGTCTTGTGACTAAAGGCGTTCTCTCCTACGAAAAGCAGGGACGGATTTTTGTTTATACTCCCTTGATAGAAGAAAAAGATTATCTTAATCAGAAAAGCCGCTCTTTTCTCAGTCGATATTTTCACGGTGACATTACAGCCCTGCTTTCTTCTTATATAGAAAACGATGCTCTTTCCCAAAATGAAATTGATTCCCTCCGCAGTCTTCTTTCTGGAAAGTCGGAGAAAGGAGAGGATTCCAATCACTGATTTCATGATACATTTTTTCATGTGCAGCATCTTTTTCAGCTTTATTATTCTGGTTTTTCTTTTCCTAAAAAGTAAATGTCAGAATATACTTTCCCAAAGAATGCAGTACAACCTCTGGTTCTTTATGCTTGGATTACTTACCGCTCCGTTTCTTCAGCTGCCTGCAAACAAATTTCCTTCCATATTCTCCCTGTTTTCGCTTTCTCAGGCTGCTTTTCAGGGAAACGCTATGTCTTCTGTAAACGAAAATAGAAACTCTCTTCTTTCTTCCAATACAGACTGGCTGAATGATTTTTCTGTTTCTGTAAGCGAAAAAACTCCTTCTTTTATAGGTTCTTTTCTGTTTGGAATCTGGATTTTGGGAATGGTGATCGCGGCCCTGTTTTTTATGAAGGAAGCGCTCCGTCTGTACCGTATTAGGCGGGCCGCTCTTCCTCTGGAAAATTCGGATATACGCAAAATTTATCTTCAATGTACAAACGAATTAAATGTAAAAAGAATCCCGCCTGTTTATACGACTGTATTTTTAAATTCTCCGATGATAACAGGCTTACTAAGACCCTGCATTTATCTTCCTTTACATCTGATTTCTGATTACAATGAAATAGATTTGCGCTACATTCTTCTTCATGAGCTGCAGCATTATAAACACAGAGACGAATTTGCCAATGCACTGATGAATGTAACCGGAATCATTTACTGGTTCCACCCTCTGGTGCACTGTGCCTTAAAGGTAATGTGTAATGACAGAGAAATTGCATGCGATACTTCTGTACTGAATTTGTTGAATCCAAAAGAATATGAAGGTTACGGAAATACGCTGATTAATTTTGCAGAAAAGATTTCCCTTCATTCTTTTCCTTTCTATGCAAGACTCGGAGGAAATCAAAAACAGATAACTCAACGCATTTTAAACATCGCCGCTTACAGAAAGCCCTGCCGCCCCGGTCAGTGGAAAAGCTTTTTTGTCTTTCTCATCACGGCACTGTTTTTAATCAGCTGTACGCCTTTTGTTTCTCTCTATGCCTGTGAAAACAATATATATTCCTGGGATATTTCGAAAAAAAGAATTTCATATGCTGATCTTTCTTCTCACTTTGGAACATATACCGGCAGCTTCGTTTTATACGACTTAAACCGGGACTTCTGGACTATTTATAACCAAAAACAGGCTCTTCAAAGAGTGACTCCTGTATCTACTTATAAAATATATGACGCTCTTTTTTCACTGGAGGAAGATATCATTTCTGCTGAAAATTCTTTTATCCCCTGGGACGGAGAAGCCTATCCCTTTGATGCCTGGAACAAAAATCAGACGCTCTCATCTGCCCTTTCTTCTTCTGTAAACTGGTATTTCCAGAAAACAGACGAGCTGCTTGGAAAGAGCCGGATTTCCGATTATATACAAAAAATTCAATATGGCAATCAAGATGTAAGCGGGGAACTTTTTTCTTACTGGCTGGATTCTTCCCTTAAAATTTCCCCTGTAGAGCAGGCAGAACTTCTGAGCCGTTTTTATTCCAATGACTTCCATTTTTCTCCGGAAAATATACAGACAGTAAAAAATGCGCTTTTACTCTTCGGTTCTGATGATGTTTCGCTTTATGGAAAGACAGGTACCAGTCAGGTAAACGGGCAGGATACCGCAGGATGGTTTATCGGTTATGTGGAAAATAAAGATTCTGTCTATATTTTTGTTACAAATATCAAAGGCAGAAAAGAAGCCAATGGCAGTCATGCAGCCAATATCACACTTTCAGTCTTGGAAAATCTCGGCGTTTTCCAGGACTGAAATCATCAGGAAAACCAATTTTCCAACACGGCTTTGCTCTTTTCTACTACGTATCCACTTCCACCTCTTTCCTTTACATCTTCTGTCATGCTGATAAGTAAAACAGGATTCTCTTGTGTCTTTTCCGCTGTAAAAACGCAAAACCACCCAAGCTCTGTCCCGGAAGTATCCTCTGTTGACGCTTTTATTTCCGCTGTCCCTGTTTTTCCAGCAAGAACTACATCTTCTCTGTAAGCATCGTAACCGGTTCCCTCAACCTCACTGATCACTTTTTTCATTGCTTCCAGGACCAGATTCGCGGTTTCTTTTGAAAATGCTTCCGGAATCCAGTAATCTGCCGTTTTATCTTCTTTATAAAGGAGGTATGGTTTTATCATATTTCCCTCATTACAAAATGCGGTGTAAATACTTGCCATATGAAGTGGATTTACGAGCATCTGCCCTTGCCCGTATCCACTGTCCGCTAATTGTATCTCTGTTTCTATGTGTTCTGTGTTGGAATAACTAGATTTTGTCATTTTAATCTCAAAAGGAAGCTCTTCATAAAATCCAAGATTGTTTAAAGCTGATTCCATCTCTTTTTCCCCTATTTTCAACGCGGCTTTTGCAAAATAAATATTGTCGGAATAAATCATAGCATTTTCAAGAACTGCCGATTCATATGTATGAAGCGTGGTTACATAGTATTCTCCCCACGTAGAATCCTTCTGCCAACTCAGTCCTTCACTTCCAAAATCTTCCGCCGGATTAAGAGCACCGGACTCCAGACCCACTGCAGCTGTAATAGGCTTAAAAACAGAACCGGGACACCAGCTTTGCCGAAAACGGTTATACATAGGCTTACTGTCTGCTTCATTTAAACTCTTCCATTCTTCCCCAGTAAGACCTCTGATAAAACCATTGCTATCAAAAGATGGTGTACTGACAAGAGCCAGAACTTCTCCTGTATAAGGATTCATTGCCGCTGTACAGCTTTTATCCTCCTGAAACTGCTCATAAATTTCCGTCTGAAGTCCTGCATCAATCGTCAGTTTTACATCTTGTCCATGCTTTACTGTTTTATCGGCAATTAGTGTTTTCTCCTTTCCATCTTTGTCTGTAATATAAATTCTGCATCCATTCTCTCCTCTTAATTCTTTTTCAAATAAGCCTTCCATACCTGTTCGTCCAATAACACTCGTCTCTGTATATCCCTCACCTTCATGCTCTTTTAAATCTTCTTCTGTCACATTTTGTACGTATCCTGTCAGATGTGATGCCGCTTTTCCAAGTGGATATTCTCTTATTTCTTTATCCGTGATCATAACACCCGGAATTTCCAGAAGTTTCTTATGGCGTTCTGCTTCTTTTAAAAGTTCTTCACCAGGATTGACAGATAAAAGCTCTGTTTCTTTCACTTTCGGAATGGTTTTAATCGGTACAAAAGAATCCTCTTTTACCCATTTTTCTTTTAATTTCTTTTTGATTTCCGAAGGCTCTGTCTCTAGCAAATCCGCAATTTGCTCAATATCCTGCTCTGTGTTCTGCAATTTTCCCGGAACAATTCCCACAGAAGAAGTAATTCCTTTTCCAGCCAGAACCATTCCTTTTCTGTCTAAAATTTTTCCTCTTTCCGCTCCGTCAAAAATAATCCTCACCTTATCCTCCGCTCCCAACTGTGGAAAAATAAGAGAATCCTCCCATATAATTTCATACCTCTTTTTCCCTTTCAGAAAAAAAGCTTCATTATCAAAATCAATGGTTCCTGCCGGTGTCTCAAAAGATGTATGATACGTTACCGATTTTTCTTTTTTATCATATTCCAGCACATTGATTTTCAGATCTTCTGCTTGAATCCCTTCATAAATAGCAGAATTTCTCTTTATAAAATCATCTCTGGAAATGTTACCGGACGCTTCTTTATTTACCATATCATACATTTTTCCATATTCCTGTAGGGAAATATAGCTCATATATGTTTTTAAAAGCTCTTCCGGCATATCCCATATCTTTTGCCTGTAATATATAATGCCGGTACAAATACCAAACACGACTATTGCCAATTCTACAAGCAACAGTATATTTTTTAATCGCCTCTTTCTGCTATATCTTTTTCTTCTCTTTCTATTACATTTGTAAGATTTCATCATAAAAATTTTTCCTCCATAAAAAATATAGTTTATAAAATATTACATCTGTAAGATTTTCTTGTCAAGATGCTTTCTGTACATGTCAATCGTTTTTAATAAAAATGTAAATAATGCTGTAACTTTCCCACAGATATGTTAAAATATAAAAGGTATTTTTCATACTGCAATGTGTAAAAACATGAAAATATTAGTATCAGGAGGTTTACTTACTTATGGAATACCGGAAATTTGAAAAACTTGGGGTTTCTCCTTCTCTTCTGGGATTTGGCTGTATGCGTTTTCCTTTAAATCCAGACGGTTCTATCTGTGAAGAGGAAGCGGAAAAAATGGTAGATACGGCAATTCAGGCAGGAGTTACTTATATTGACACTGCATATCCCTATCACAACGGAGACAGCGAGCCCTTCCTTGGCCGCATTCTAAAAAAATATAACAGAAAAGATTATTTTCTTGCCACAAAACTTCCCATCTGGAACGTAAAAACACTGGATGACGCAAAACGCCTTTTTGATGAACAGTTACAGCGTCTCGATACGGAATATGTGGATTTTTATCTCCTCCACTGCCTCGATAAGGAAAAATGGCAGACTGTACTGGACCTTAATCTAATTCCTTATTTCGAAGAATTAAAAGCTCAGGGAAAAATCCGCTTTTTCGGTTTTTCTTTCCATGATGATTTTGAAGTTTTCGAACAAATTGCTACGTATCGCAAATGGGATTTCTGCCAGATTCAGTACAATTATGTAGACACAGATATTCAGGCAGGTGATAAAGGCTATGCCCTTACTGAAAGCCTTGGCATTCCGCTTGTTATTATGGAGCCTGTAAAGGGTGGCTCTCTTTCTTTCCTTCCGGATGATATTGCAGCTTCTCTTAAAGCAGAACGCCCTGACAGCAGTATTTCTTCCTGGGCGCTTCGTTGGGTGGCAAGTAAACCAAATGTAAAAGTTGTTTTAAGCGGTATGTCTACGATGGAACAGGTGGAGGATAATTTACATACCTTCGGTAAATTTGAGCCATTGACAGAAAAAGAAACAAATCTTATTGCTAAAACAGCAGACAATATTAAAAAAAGAACGAAAAATGGATGTACAGGCTGTGCTTATTGTATGCCTTGTCCTTTTGGAGTGGATATTCCCAAAAACTTCCGCATCTGGAATGAGCTTTCCATGTATGGCAATAAGGAGAAAGCCAAACAGGCATTTTTCCACGATTTGAATTCCGCCGCAAGAGCAGATCAATGTCAGAAGTGCGGAAAATGTGAAACCGTATGTCCTCAGGGAATCTCTATCCGCGAAAATCTTGCGGAGGCTGCAAATGATTTCAATAAATTGAAATAGCATTCAAAATACTTTTATTGGAGGCTTAATAATATGAGTGCAAATTCCTCATCAACACTTATGACAAAAGGTCCTATATGGAAAAAAATTATCGCCTTTGCCATTCCTCTTTTTTTAGGAAATCTCTTCCAGCAATTTTATAATACTGCCGACTCTTTAATTGTTGGAAATTTTCTGGGCAGCAGCGCCCTTGCTGCCGTCAGTTCCTCCGGAAGCCTTATTTTCCTTATGGTAGGCTTCTTTAACGGTCTTGCTGCCGGCGCCGGTGTTGTCGTTGCCCGATACTTTGGTGCAAAAAAATATAGTATGGTGCAAAAAGCAATCCATACCATTGTTACACTTGGTTTTATTTTCGGCATTTTACTTACATTTATCGGAGTAGTTGCAGCGCCTCAGATTCTGGTGCTGATCGGAACACCGGCGGAAGTACTTCCAAATTCCCTTGTATATTTCCGTATCTATTTCTGTGGCTCACTTGCATTTGTCATGTATAATTTCATGGTGGGAATCCTGCAGGCAGTCGGAGACAGCAGACATCCTCTTATATACTTGATTATTTCTTCTCTGACAAACATCATACTGGATCTTGTCCTTGTTGCAGGCTGCGGTTTTGGTGTTGGCGCTGCTGCTGCTGCAACGATTATTTCCCAGTTTTTAAGCGCTCTTTTATGTCTGCGCCACCTTCTGAAAGCTCCGGAAGAATACAGGGTCTCTTTTTCGAAACTTAAAATTGATTTTTCTCTTCTGAGACAGATTCTTTCCAATGGTCTTCCATCCGGACTTCAGAACTCTATCATTGCACTGGCAAATGTAGTCGTACAGTCCAACATCAATAAATTCGGACCAATGGCAGTAGCAGGATGTGGTTCTTACAGTAAGGTAGAAGGTTTTGCATTTTTACCTATTACCTGTTTTGCACTGGCCCTCACAACCTTCATCAGCCAGAACATCGGTGCAGGGGAATATAAAAGAGTAAAAAAAGGTGCTGCATTCGGCATTATCTGCTCTGTTACTGCGGCTGAACTTGTAGGTGTAGTAATTTACATATTTTCACCATACTTTATTGCCGCCTTTAACAGCACACCGGAAGTTTTATCCTACGGTGTTGCACAGGCCCATACAGCATCCCTTTTCTATTTCCTTCTTGCATTTTCACACTGTATGGCAGGAATTTTCAGAGGTGCAGGAAAATCTACCGTACCTATGTTTGTCATGCTGGCCTGCTGGTGCATTATACGTGTCACCTACATTACCATAACAGTTCGTTTTATTCCTGACATACGTGTTATTTTCTGGGCTTATCCACTTACCTGGTTCTTAAGCTCCGTTACATTTATTATTTATTTCTTCCGTTCCAACTGGCTGAAAAACCTGGAAACTGCAAAAATCAATTAAAATCAAATAAGAAACATTCCCAGGCGGTAAATTACAAAGGCAGCAAGCCATGCAATCATACATTGTCCGATTACCATAGCTGTCGCCCATTTACCGCCAAGCTCACGTTTTACAGAGGCAATCGCGGCAACACAAGGGGTATAAAGAAGACAGAACACAAGAAGCGCTCCTGCTCCCACAGCTGTAAGGCTGCTCTGTAAAACGGCTGTGCTTCCAAACAGCACAGTAAGAGAAGATACTACGCTCTCTTTTGCCAGGAATCCGGAAATCAGCGCTGTCACAATTCTCCAGTCGCCAAATCCAACCGGTGCAAATACCGGTGCAAGCGCACCTGCTACTAGAGCAAGAATGCTGTCTTCTGAGTTTGATACCATATTAAGTCCTGTATCAAAGTTCTGCAGAAACCAGATTACAATCGTCGCAATAAAAATCACGGTAAACGCTCTTTGCAGAAAATCTTTTGCCTTATCCCAAAGAAGATGCAGTACGTTTTTTGCTCCCGGCATACGATAATTTGGCAATTCCATAACAAATGGCACGGCTTCCCCTTTAAATGCAGTTTTCTTAAAAATAAGCGCCATCAAAATTCCCATCACAATCCCAAATACATAAAGGCCAATCATAACAAGCGCTCCGTTTTTCGGGAAAAAAGCAGCTGTAAAAAATGCATAAATAGGAAGTTTTGCTGTACAGCTCATAAATGGTGTCAGTAAAATCGTCATCTTCCTGTCTCTTTCTGACGGAAGTGTCCGGCTTGCCATAACTCCCGGAACTGTGCAGCCGAACCCAATCAGCATGGGCACAATGCTTCGTCCGGAAAGACCAAGTTTACGCAGCAGCTTATCCATAATAAATGCTACTCTTGCCATATATCCGCTGTCTTCCAGAATAGACAAAAAGAAAAACAGCGTTACAATAATCGGAAGGAAACTTAAAACACCACCTACTCCATTAAAAATCCCATCTATTACGAGTGAATGAACAACACTGCTCACATTCGCCGCTGTCATAGCCCCATCTACAAATTCTGTAAGAGCTGTAATCCCGGATTCCAGAGCCCCCTGCAAAAATGCCCCTATTACATTAAAAGTAAGCCAGAATACAATTCCCATAATTCCGATAAAAGCCGGAATACCTGTATATTTTCCGGTCAGAAAATGGTCGATTTTCTGGCTTCTTAAGCGTTCCTTACTTTCTTTCGGCTTAATCACCGTCTTATTACAGACATCCTCGATATACTCAAAACGCATCTGCGCTACTGCTGCAGCCCTGTCAAGACCGGTTTCTTCTTCTGTCTGCTTTGCAATATCCTCCAAAAGATTTTTTTCATTTTCTGTAAGACTTAACTGCTCCAGGATCTTTTCGTCACCCTCCATGACCTTACTTGCCGCAAACCTTACAGGAATCTCTGTTTTCTGTGCGTGATCTTCTATCAGATGCATGACTGCATGAATTCCTCTATGTATTCCCTCTTCTTTTCTGCAGAAATCATTTTCCATAGGGGATTCCTGATATTTTGCCACATGGACAGCATGACGAATCAATTCTTCAATTCCCTCGCCCTTTGCCGCAGAAATCGGAATAACAGGAACACCAAGCAGTGCTTCCATCTCGTTTACCTTTACAGAACCATTATTTTCTCTAAGCTCATCCATCATATTTAAAGCAACTACCATAGGAAAGCCCAGCTCGAGAAGCTGCATCGTAAGGTAAAGATTTCTCTCAATATTTGTGGCATCTACAATATTTATAATACCTCTCGGTTTTTGCTTAATGACAAATTCTCTTGTTACAATTTCCTCACTGCTGTACGGAGACATGGAATAAATTCCCGGCAGATCCGTAATTAATGTATTTTCATACCCGCGTATCACACCATCTTTTCTGTCAACTGTGACTCCCGGAAAATTTCCAACATGCTGTTTAGAACCAGTCAGCTGATTAAACAGCGTCGTCTTTCCACAGTTCTGATTTCCTACAAGAGCAAAGGTAAGCGTCTCGCTGTCTGGAAGCGGATTTTCTTCTTTTCTGTCGTGAAACTTTCCACCTTCTCCATATCCTGGGTGAAATCCCTCGTGACTTTCTATATTTTTATTGACAGCCCTTGGCTGATGCGGTTTGCTGATTTCTATATTATCAGCATCTGCAAGCCGAATCGTCAATTCATATCCATGAATTCTAAGTTCTATCGGATCTCCCATAGGCGCATATTTCACAACCGTTACTTCTGTTCCCTGTATCAGACCCATGTCCAGAAAATGCTGACGCAAAGCACCTTTTCCGCCGACAGCTTTTATAGTAGCCGTACTTCCTATCTGTAATTCGCTAAGCTTCATTTATATGTTCCTTTCCATGTGTTATCTTTGTATAACTTTTCTTATTCTGTTATATCTCGATTCCCCTTTTCTGTCAACATTTTTTTACAAAAAAAACTGCGGCAAACAGCCATCCTGTTTTGCAGCAGTTTTCGTTTTTTATTCCATTGTTTTTCCAAATACACCAATCACATTTTTTACTTTTTTCATTACCTCATCAAACATCTTAGGCGGCAGGGACTGCATTCCGTCACAAAGAGCTTTTTCCGGATTGTTATGCACTTCTATCATTACCCCGTCCGCACCTGCAGCAATCGCTGCCATTGTAAGAGGCTCAACCATAAATCTCTGTCCGGATGCATGACTCGGATCAATGATTACCGGAAGATGTGATTTCTTTTTCAGCATGGGAATTGCAGAAATATCAAGGGTATTTCTCATAGATGTTTCAAATGTACGAATTCCTCTTTCACAGAGAATGACTTTTTCGTTTCCACCTGCCATAATATATTCTGCGCTCATTAAAAGCTCATCAAGAGTATTTGCCATGCCTCTCTTTAAAAGAATCGGCTTATCCAGCTTTCCAAGTTCCTTTAACAGTTCGAAATTCTGCATATTTCTTGTTCCGACCTGAATCACATCCACATCTTCAAAAAATTCCAGGTGATCAAGACGCATAATTTCCGTCACAACAGGAAGACCTGTCGCCTTCTTCGCTTCCAGCAGAAGGTCAAGTCCCTCTCTTCCAAGTCCCTGAAAAGAATACGGTGAAGTTCTCGGTTTAAATGCTCCGCCTCTTAAAAGATTGGCTCCTGACTTCTTTACATCAAAAGCAACCTCTGTCATCTGTTCCTTTGTCTCTACGGAACAGGGACCTGCGATCACCTGAAAATGCCCTCCTCCAATTTTATGTCCGCAAATGTCAACAACCGTATCATCCGGATGCATGGAACGGTTTGCTTTTTTATACGGTTCCCGGATTCGTTTTACATCTTCCACTACATCAATTGCCCGAAGCTGATCCTCCTGAATATGACTGGTATCTCCAATCAGGCCAATAAGAGAAGCTTCCAACCCGTCAGAAAGGTGCAGTTTCAGTCCTTTCTCTGTAAGAGAAGCTTTCAGCTCTTCTACTTTCTCTCTGTCTGCGCCACGCTTTAAAATAATAATCATTTATATCTGTCTCCTTACGTAATTATCTCTCTTTTCTTTTCACATATTAACGCACACGCAGGCAGATTGTCAAGCTTTTTATTTTACATTTTAAAGCGTAACGCTTTCAAGCGTGAAAGTATTTTGTTTTTTCGATTTTACAGCTCTTCCAGCTCATCCTGGCATATTGGGCAAATTCCCTCTTTTTTCAGAACTTCTGCTGCCTTCTGATTATCCTCCACTCTGAGAATCATATATGCAGTTCCCTTCTTTCTTGAGGTAAACGCATACATATATTCCAGGTTAACCTCCTGATTTCCAAGGATACGCATAACTCTCGAAAGTGCTCCCGGCTCATCCGGCATTTCCACTGCAAGAACTTTTGTAACAGAAAATACATAGCCTGCATCCTTCAATACAGTAGACGCATTATACACATCATTTACTATAATCCGGGCAATTCCAAAATCTTCTGCCTCTGCCAGAGAAAGTGCCCGCAAATCCACATTGTTTTCTGATAAAACGTCCGTAAACTCTGCCAGCTTTCCCGGTCTGTTTTCCAAAAACACAGAAATCTGCTTTACTGTCATATCTTTTTCCTCCCTTATTTCTGATACAGATTACGCTTATCAATTACGCGCACAGCCTTGCCTTCACTTCTTGTAATTGCCTTTGGATTTACAAGTTTTACCTTTGCATAAATGCCAAGCATTGCTTTCAGAGCATCTACAAGCTCTTTTTCTTTTGCGGCAACTGCGCTAAGGCTGTCTGAGAACATTTCCGGTGTCATCTCTACCTGTACTTCTATTGTATCACTGTTATTGATTCTGTCCACTATAATCTGGTAATTAGCCGGATATCCTTTATTCATAAGAACAGTCTCAATCTGGGACGGAAATACATTGACTCCTTTTACAATAAGCATATCATCGCTTCGTCCAAGAGGCTTCGTCATTTTCACATGCGTTCTTCCGCAGGAGCATTTTTCTCTGCTCAAAATACAGATGTCACGTGTGCGGTATCTCATAAGCGGAAATGCCTCTTTTGTAATACTTGTAAATACAAGTTCCCCCTTTTCTCCATCAGGAAGAACCTCTCCTGTCTTTGGATTAATCACCTCTGCTATAAAATGATCTTCGTTTACATGCATTCCATTCTGTGCAGAACATTCAAATGCTACTCCGGGTCCTGAAATCTCTGTCAAACCGTAAATATCATACGCTTTAATTCCAAGTTTCTCTTCTATATCATGGCGCATTTCCTCCGTCCATGCTTCTGCACCGAAAATTCCTGCTTTTAAGTGAATTTCTTCCTGTAATCCTCTTTCTATAATACTCTCTGCCAGATATGCTGCATAAGAAGGCGTACAGCAGAGAATCGTTGAGCCCAGATCTTTCATAAACTGAATCTGTCGCTCTGTATTTCCGGAAGACATAGGAAGCGTCAGACAGCCTACTTTATGAGAACCTCCATTTAATCCAGGTCCTCCTGTAAAAAGCCCATATCCATAGCTTACGTGGCAGACATCTCCTTTTGTTCCTCCTGCTGCTGTAATTGCTCTCGCGCAGCAGTCTTCCCAAAGATCAATATCATGCTGTGTATAAAAAGCCACTACTCTTCTTCCTGTTGTTCCACTGGTAGATTGAATACGCACACAATCCTCAAGAGGTCTTGCAAGCAATCCATAAGGATATGCTTCCCTTAAATCCTCTTTTGTAATAAAGGGCAGTTTATGTAAGTCATCTACAGACTGAATATCCCCCGGCTCAAGCCCCGCCTCTTTCATTCTTTCTCTGTAAAGAGGAACATTATCCCATACATTCTGCACCTGTGATGCCAGTCTTTCACTCTGCCACTGTCGAATCTGCTCTCTGGAAGCACATTCAATCTCCGGCTGATAGTATCTTTCCATATCTTCCAATTCCTTTCGTTGATTCATGTTTTTATAGTATTACTATACCATTTTAACACTTCAACGTAAAGAGGTTTTTCCAGCCTATTTTTCCATTTCCTGCAACAACGTCTGATATTTCTGTCGCACAAATATCTTCCCCATTGTAATTTGTCACCGTTCCTCCTGCTTCCTGCACAAGAAGCAGACCGGCAGCAAAGTCCCACGGCTTTAATCCCTTTTCAATATAAGCTTCCATACGCCCGCAGGCTACATATGCCAGAGAAAGAGCCGCAGAACCTAAACATCTGATATCTGCACATCTGGTAAATATATTTTTAAAAAGTTCAAAATTTTCTTTTGCATCCTCTTTCTTATAGGGACTTGTTCCCACAGAAATCAAACATTCCTCCATATTCTCTACGGAACTTACATGTATGGGCTTTCCATTTAAAAACGCGCCTTTTCCTTTTTCCCCGTAAAAAAACTCGTCTGTATAAGGTCTGTATATGATTCCCAGCTCAACATTTCCATTGTTCCAAAGCGCCAGAGATAATACACTGCATTTCATATCGTGAATTAAATTCGTAGTGCCGTCAACCGGATCTAAAATCCATGTAGGATATAAAAAATTCACATTTTTATTATCTTTTTCCTCACCCATAAATTGAATTTCCGGAAATTCTCTCCTCAGATTTTCCTGAACATATGCCTGAACCTGCATATCTACCTCTGTTACAAAATCTGCCTCTCCCTTTTTGGAAATTTCTCCTGCATTTTTACGATTCATAAACATGATGCCCGCATTTCTTACAATTTGTTCTAATATTTCCATACTTATTTTCATAACGTTCTATATACCTTTCTTTATGCACATCTAATTTGTATGAACTGCCTTTTTTACATAGCCCACTGATAAAATCAATACAAGTATTGTCATTACAATCGAACTGGCGCTTGCAAAACCAAACTTCAATGTTTTAATTCCATATGTATACATAAACTGTGTAATTGTGGAGGTTGTTCCTGCCGGTCCTCCTCCTGTAAGGATATTTACTTTTTCAAATAACCGGAAGGTATCAATGGTACGCAGCATTGCACACAGTGCAAGTCCTCCTGAAATATTCGGAAGAACAATATGGCGAAATGTCTGCAGACATCCTGCACCATCGATAGCAGCCGCCTGTTTCTGACTTTCAGACACACCCTGAAGACATGCATAAAGCAAAAGAAATGCAAATGGTGTATTTTGCCATATATCAATAACAAGTATTGTTCCGAATGCTGTTTTCATATCATAAAACCAATTATACGCAGGAAGTCCCAGTGATGATAAAATCTGTGTCACAATTCCATAATTAGGAGAAAGCATCATTCTCCAAATTAACGCAACCGTGACCGCCGGAAGTAAATATGGCAGCAATACGAGCGTTCGAAAAATTTTCTTTCCTTTTTTCAGACTATTTACATATAAAGCAAGAAGAAGCCCCAGCCCGATCTCTACCACAACTGCGATTAAAGTAAATAAAATCGTATTCCATACCGACTGCCTGAAAAAACCATTTGAAAACAGATTTTTATAATTTTCCAGTCCAATCCAGGAATAGGTTCCTTTCAAATAATTATAGTCTGTAAAGCTGTAAAGCACTGTGAAAATCACAGGATAGACTGTCATTATTAATATTACAACTATTGTCGGAATTGTCATTTCATAAGTAAACAGGGCTGTAGAGCCCTGTTTTTTCATAAGCCTTTTTTTCATAAAGCATCCTCTCTGCGCTTATCCCATTAAGCCTTCCAGCTGGGTCTGTGCATCTTGTAATCCCTGTTCCACTGTTTTTGTACCAGCCATAATATTTCCCATTTCTGCACCGAGAATATTTGTAAACTCTGTCCATTCCGCAATTGCCGGACGATAAACACCCTGATCCAGAGCATCACATACAGTAGATAAATGTGGATATTCTTTTAATACATCCTCATTTTTAAGAGCGCTGTAGCGGCATGGAACGCCTCCATTTTTTACACTCTCCAGCTGTACTTCCGGACTCATAATGTACTGCAGTAATTTCATTGCAAGTTCAGGATGCGGACTATTTGCAGGAATTCCAAGGCACCATGTACCATATTCTGAAGTATTATAAGCTTCCTCACCTTCTTTTGTCATTGTCGGGCTTACCATATAATTTGCAGCACTGTCAGCAGAAGGTACATACCATCCCGGCCATCCAATTGCCAGTGCTGAAGATCCGTTATCAACAGAAGCACTTACATCATCTTTTGACATCGCCTGTCCTGTGCCAATTAACTCCATATAATACTCCATAGCCTGCCTAAATTCCGGTGTATTCACTGTTGGCTGATTACTTCCATCTACTACCCAACCGCCATTTGCCAAAAGAATCGGAAGAAAATCTGATACAATGTTATCCGGTGTATCTCCGCGATAAGCAAAACCGTTTTTCCCAGCTTCTTTCTCTGCTTTTGCCACTTTTAAGAGATCTTCTAACGTTTTAATATCTTCCGGTTTGTATCCTGCTTCTTTAACATCTTCTTTATTATATAATAAAACAGTAACGTTTCCGAAATACGGTGCTAAATAAATATCTTCATCTTTCTTACATATCGTTGTTGTATTAGGAATAATATCTTCATCAAAGCTGTATCCCATATCAGAAAGATTTGCTAACACATTGTTTTCTGTAAATTCTGCCATCCAGCTGCCGTCTACCATACAGAGGTCGTAAGTACCTTCTTTACTTGCCGCATCTAATGTAATACCTGTATGAAGATCATCAAAAGACATATCCAGTGTTTCAATTTCACAATTGTTTTCTTTTTCAAACTCCGGAAGAGCCGCTTTCAATACATCTCCATAGCTTCCTCCTCGAAGAATCAATGTCATTTTTGTTGGCTCTCCTTCTGTTTTACCACTTTCCGCATACACCTCTGTAAAAGGTACTAATGTTGCAGCTAATGTCATGCATAAGATACCGGCTATCACTTTTTTTAATTTCATGTGTGTTCCTCCCTAAACATAATTTTATTTTTCCTGTTTTTGTGTATTTGAAAACGGAATTTATATATTCCGGTTTTCACTCTTTTACTGCGCCGCTTGAAAGGCCGCTGATCAGATAATTTTGTGCAAATAACACAAATAATGCCATCGGAATAAATGAGGTAATTCCCCCTGCTGAAACCAATCCGAAATTTGTCACATTGTCTTCTGTATTCAAAACCGATAACGCCAGTGGAATTGTATAATTCTGGGGCGAGCGTGTCAGAATTACGCTATATGTATACTCATTCCAGGAATACATAAATGACAGCATGGCAACTGCTGCTATCCCGGGCAGAACAAGCGGCAAAATAATATTATAAAAAATCTGCCATTCCGAAGCTCCATCCATTTTTGCGCTTTCTTCTACTTCCTCTGGAATATCCTTGAAAAAAGTAAGCATAAACCATATAACCAGCGGAAGATTAATCAGAATACATGCCAAAATAATAGGAAGCCTTGTTTCTAAAATTCCTAATTTTCCAAAAATAATGTAAAGCGGAATAATAAAGGCAACCGGCGGAAGAATTCGAATCAGAAGAATCCATCCTGTTACAGGCTTTCTCATTCCAAAAGAAAATCTTCTTCTCGCCAGCACGTAACTGGTACAAAGTCCTAATATCAATGAAAATATCAGAGATATCAGGGAATTAATCAGACTGTTCTTTAATGCAACATCAAATCCTTTTTCCTGAAAAAGCTGTCCAAAATATTTAAATGTAATATCTTTGGGAATCAGGGAGATCACCTCCATATTCCTGCTTTCCGGACGGATTGCCATCAGCACCAGCCAGTATATAGGAAACAGCGCAATGATCAATATAATCGCCCCTATTACTGCTTTTGCTCCAGAATTCCATATCTTTTTGCTCTTTACCATGTCATCCTCTTTTCTCTCGTTTTATTCTTATTTTAATTGAATCACTGTTTAGATAATCATATGAGTACATTATCGGGCGGTTTCCGGAATCATAGTGAAGCTGTTTTAAGACTACTGCAGGGCTCTTCAGAAAACCTGCTGCTCTGCAATCATCCTCTCTTGAAAAATCCAGACCGCAAATTTCTGTATCTGCATAACTTATTGTGATCCCGCACTTATTTTGGAAAAAATCAAAAATACTTCCCTCCAATCCCTGTTCCAGCTTATTTCCTATTAGATATTCCGGAATGATGTTTTTCGAAAATCCCATTCTCATTTCCGACTGGTCATTTCTTCTTGCAATTCTCCCTCTTCTTAAGCAGATTACAGGGGCTCCCTTCTCCAAATTCAGAAATTCCGAAATTTTTTCATCTGCTTTTACATAACTGATGTCACAGGAACAGCTTATATCATCATATCCAGCGCTTTTTATCATCTGCCCGATAGAATCAAGCCATAAAAGTGGATTGTCCAGCAAAGGACGATTGCTTCTTACAAACGCGCCAATCCCATCCTTTTTACAAATCAGACTGTCATGCTGCAATACATTCAGCGCTTCTCTTACTGTAGAGCGTCCTACGCCATATTCTTTTGTAAGTTCCAGCTCACCTGGAAGCTTAAATCCTATCTGCCATTCACCGCTTAATATTTTCTGCTTTAATTGCTTTGATAATTTTTCGTATAGAAATTCTGTCATTTTTTTCAGCTCCATTTCATATCTGTCTGACAGTTTATACTCCAATCTTATCATCGGATTAAGTTTCCAACTATCTCGGTAAGGTAAAACTTTGTAAAATTTTTCAGATGTCAGACAGCTATATCTTTTAGCTTCCTTGACATGATTTTTACAATAGACAGATAGATGTTTTTTAAGATTATCTAATATAATTACAAAGACGTACAATAAAATTAAGGAGACATACATATGATAATTTTACATCTCACAGATATACACGCTGACATCCATAATCCACAGTCTTTTCTCTCCCGCTTTCAGGGTATGTTAAAAGCACTCTCCTGTCTTCCTCCAGCCTGGAAACCGGATGTCATTGCCCTGACCGGTGATTTTGGATATCTTGCAAGCGAACAGGAATTTCGATTATCAGAACTCTGTATACGACTATTATTCAAAGAAACAAACCTCACCGGTTCCCAAGTCATATCCTGCGAGGGAAATCACGATGCAGAATACACGTACTCTCAGAACTCTTTCGGACAATATAAAAAATTTGTAAAACGTTTGGGAATTGCGGAACGCAGCCTTTGTATAAACGGAATTTCATTTTTTTCTATTAATACATGCACACAGACCACTCCTGACTTATGTGATCACGCTGTTCTTACAAATACAGCCCCCTGTACCCTTCTGGAAAACAGCGTTCTTATTATGCATCATCCCCCTCATCTTGTAACACCCTCCTGTACCTTAAAAAACATGACCAAAACATGTCCTCTGATTCTAAGCGGACATGTTCATCCGTCTTCTCCATCTGTTACATTATTCGGAAATGCAGTTTCTGAAAACGGATGTGCTTTTACTCCCTTAGAGCACGACACGCCCTGGGGCTGTCAGCTAATACGATACGAAAGCCTCCTCCCGGGGTTCACTATAGAAATCGGCAGCATTTTAGCCTCTTCTGAACAAAATCCTGATTTTCATTTTTCTGTTGAAACGCACCATTTACAGTAATCCTTCAAGCTTTCCTATTTTGTTCCAGAAAGAAGAAGACCCGCAGAGTAAACTCTCTCCGCAGGTCTTCTTCTTTCTTATAAATATTCTTTTAATTTTTCCACATTCTTTTCTTCAAATTTCTGAAGTTCTTCCATAAAATGATAAATATCCTTCTCCACCTCATTTTCATATCTGTGGAGCTGTTTCTGTGCCTCAATAATCCCCATTGTGCTTCCATTTATCAGCATTCCGGCAATATTGGATGAAGACTGGTCTGTCATTGTTTTTACGTTGATCATAAGATACGTACGGATTTTTTCCATTGTATTTAATCCCTTTTCATCGAATCCATTGTCATTTAACATATCTCCCGCCCGCTTATGAAATCTCCAATATCCTTCCATCTGCTTTTTCAGCACTTCCCGGAAAGAAACGTCTTCTGTCATTTCCAGAAGCCTGGAAAGAGTATCTACACCCATCTGAGAATTTTGATATACATAATTTAAAAGTTCTGCATTCGCATTCATACAATCTGCCTCCTGATTTTTTTGTTAGTATGTGCAGATTCTTTCCATAATATAAATTCTGTGTTTGAAATTTCCTTTCAAAAAAGGTATGATAAAAATATTCTCAATATAAGGAGCATACAAATGCCAAAAACCCTAACCTTTCATATCCACACAGACACAGAAAATCAATCCATCCAGCAGTTTCTCCGAAAGCATCTGGAGTTTTCACAAGCTCAGATTCGCTCTCTCAAATTCCGCGAAAATGGAATTACCGTAAACGGCAGCAGATGTCGGATTGACTACATTCTGAAAAATGAAGATACTTTAAGGCTTGCTCTTGAAGAAAAAACATCGTCTTCTCGTATTCTTCCTCTTTTTAAACCGATTTCCATTCTCTATGAAGATGAAGATGTTCTTGTAGTCAATAAACCTGCCGGGATTCTGGTTCACCCTGTAGGAGGGCATTACGAAGATACGCTCTCCAATATGGTTTCCGCTTATTATCAAAAACAAAATCAGGATATTACAATCCGCCCTGTGGGAAGACTCGATAAGGATACTTCCGGAGCCGTTATGTTTGCAAAAAACAAAATTGCTGCCGCCCGGTTTTCTCAAAAAAATTGCAACTCCGGATTTGAAAAAGAATATCTTGCGATTGTTTCCGGAATTCCCGGAAATCCAAAAGACGAAATCTGTTCTCCTTTAGATCGGTGTCCCGGAAAACCGTTAAAAATGCAGGTGGATTCCAATGGAAAAACTGCTTTTACCTCCTATGAAATCGAAAAAACTTTTTCTGCTTCCGCTCTTCTTCGAGTAAGAATCACTACAGGAAGGACGCATCAAATCCGCGTCCATATGGCAAGTATCGGACATCCTCTTCTGGGCGACAGACTTTACGGAACAGAAAAATCCTTTTCCCTGAAAGGATTTTCAAGAACTGCTCTTCATGCAGCGTGTGTACAGTTTAAACAGCCCTTCTCCGGACAGACAATCCAAATAGAAGCGCCGTTGCCTGAGGATTTCAAGGCATATCTTTTCAATGAAATATAAAGTGTACTACTTTTCTGATTTATTTTATACTCTGAAACATTACAGAGTAATTTTCTATAGCAGTAAAAACCGCAGCCCCGGGAACTTCTTTTCCCAAAGCTGCGGCTTTTCTCTCTTTTCTTTACTCGTAACGCACAATCTCTTTTTTCAGTCTTTTCATAATTCTTTTTTCCAGTCTTGAAATGTAAGACTGGGAAATACCAAGAAGGTCTGCTACTTCTTTCTGCGTTTTTTCTTTTCCTTCTGCTCTTCCGATTCCAAAACGCAGTTTGATGATTGTCTGCTCCCGGGGTGTCAGTCTTGAAATTGCTTTTGCAAGAAGAGAAATCTCTACCTCATCCTCAAGATGACGGGAGATCACATCTTCATCTGTTCCCAGAATATCGGAAAGAAGAAGCTCATTTCCATCCCAGTCCACATTCAGAGGCTCGTCAATAGAAACCTCCATTTTCGTTTTGCTGTTTCTTCTTAAATACATCAGTATTTCATTTTCAATACAACGTGACGCATAAGTTGCAAGCTTGATTTTCTTTACAGGATTAAATGTATTAATGGCTTTAATAAGACCGATTGTTCCTATGGATATTAAATCTTCCACTCCCACACCTGTATTATCGAACTTCTTTGCAATATAAACAACAAGGCGCAGATTGTGTTCTATTAAGAGCGATTTTGCTTCCTGTTCCTTGTCTGTTCCCAGTTTGCTTAAAACAAAGGCTTCTCTCTGAGGCTCCAGAGGTGCAGGAAGGACATCACTTCCTCCTATATAATAAATATCTCTTGTCCTTCCCATAACAAATCTGGAAATCCCCGGTATTGTACCATTGTTTACGCCTACTGCTCTTATGCTCATGATTTTGACCCCCTAATGTAATAATTTGGAATTTAATAATACTTTGCATTCTTTTTCCAAAGCAGAAGCTTCTTCTGACACAGCAAATACAGGACGCTCTACATGCACCACCTCTTTCGGTGTGTGAATACAAAGATCCTCGAGCGTTACTGCCAGAAGCATTCCATTTTCATTTCCCACTGCGCGATACGGCACAAATCTGGGATTCAGTTCTTCAAGCCGCGTACTTTCTGTCTCCCCCTGGCTTTCTTTTATGTGTTTTAAACTCTCTTTCATTTCTTCCGGCAGTATGGACTCCAGAAACTCCGGACAGACAACTGAAACCGGTCTTCCGCTTACAGGCTCTGTAAGAAAGTTTCCCGTGTCATAAAATCCATATGCAGACTGTACCTTTCCCCCATAGGAAATCGTGATGGGATAAATATGCTTCAGCTTCACTTTCAAAGACTCGCTGAGGTATATCAGAGCAGATAAGGCAAAATATGTGCAGAAGGCAAATAAAAAGAAGGTTCTCGCTGTTATTTTCCAGCCGGAAGAAAGAACCTCCCAGAAACCGCCCCATAAAAATGCCGTCAGATAAAGCGTTACCATTGCCTTTATCAGAAGTCCGCCCTTTTTCAGTCCAAACCCAATCCGTATCATAAAGTAGGCACAGGCACCATGACACAGAATTGCCGCCGGAAGAAAGTCTTCTGCAGGAATATAAAGCAGCAGACAGGAATACAGAGCTCCTGTTACTGCCGCAAGAAAAATCCGCCCGCGGTTCTTTTTGCAGGAAAGAATCCACCCTGCAGTCCTGAGAAGAAAATAATCCATCAAGAGATTCGTCACAAAGACTACGTCTATGTACACCTCGTAAGACATAAAAAACCCCCTATGACCTGTCTATCCTCCACTTTGGTAAGTGCATTTATTATAGGTCATAAGGGGCGCACATTTTGTCAAAATCACAGAGCTTTTCTTAAGAATTTCTCGCCGAAGTTCGACGAAAGCTTCTGATATTATGTCACCTTATTCTTTATTTTTTTCATGAAGGGCTTCCATCATCATGCGAAGCTCTTTAACCGGAAACTGTCCGGGAGCTGAAGCTTTTCCCACGGTGGCAAAAGTAATGCAAGAGCCGAAATTTTCTCCGGAAATCCGGCTGATGGATCCAGTATTTCCCATTGATATGGCAATAATCGGATTTGAAATTTCCTCTGTTATCTCTCGGCAGGCAAGCATCAAATCCGCTGTATTCTCAAATTCTGCAGGCATTTCCGCTATTTTTAAAACATCTCCTCCCGAATGGTAAAGTGCGCGGAAACGATTTTTCAACTCTTCTTTTGATTCTGTCTTCTCAAAATCATGATAGGAAGCGATTACCCTTGTCCCTTTCTCCTGAAGGCTCTGTATCAACTCTTTTTTTAATGACTCTTCCCCAAAAGCTTCCACATCAATAAAATCTGCTTTTCCTATTTCACATGCCCACATATTATAGTTTACATAATCTTTTATTCTGATTTCTCGATTTCCCCCTTCTTTTGACGTACGGATTGTGAAAAGAAGCGGAACCTGTCCCAATATGTCTGAAAGAGAAAGAAGCATTTTTTCTAAAGCTGCCCTGTCCTCAAGCGCTTCAAAAAAATCGGCTCTCCATTCCACGAGCTCTGCACCTGCTTCCACTGCCTTTTTTCCTTCTTCTTTAATTTCTTCTTCTGTTTTTCCGGTAATAGGCACACAAATTTTCGGAATGCCTTCTCCTAAGCTCATATTTTTTACCTGAATTGGTTTTGTCATTTCTTGACATCTCCTTTTTCTCATAATAAGATATTGATAGCAAAAGATAAAATATTAAAAACTGCAGCAACAGATTGGAGGCTTTTTATGATAACCATAACAGGACACACAAAACTTACAGGACTCCTCGGAAGTCCTGTAGACCACAGCATTTCCCCTCTCATGCACAACGAGGCATTTCATCTGCTTTCTCTCGACTATGCCTATCTCTGCTTCGACGTAACAGAAAACACACTTCCGGACGCTGTGAAAGGCTTAAAAGCCTGCGGAATCAGAGGCTTTAATTTGACCATGCCATGCAAAAACAGGATTGTAGAACTCCTTGATGAGCTTTCCCCCTCTGCCAGACTGATTGGAGCTGTCAACACAGTGGTTAATGAAAACGGCAGGCTGATCGGCCATAACACAGACGGAGTGGGCTATATGCGTTCTGTAAAAGATGCCGGACACAATATTATCGGAAAAACAATGACCCTTATGGGTGCGGGAGGCGCCGCTACTGCTATCTGTGCCCAGGCTGCCCTTGACGGCGTTTCTTCTATTCATGTATTCGCCCGCAGAACAAGCCGTTTCTGGGATCGTACACAGGCTCTTGCCGATACCATAAACCGCACCCTTCCCTGCCGTGTACTTCTTCACGAAAATGAGGATTTAAACGCCCTTAAAAATGCAGTATCAGAAAGCGCCATTCTTGTGAATGCCACATCTGTGGGAATGGCTCCAAATCCAGAAGCTTCTATTATTACAGATACCTCCCTTTTCCGCCCGGAACTAATCGTATCCGATGTGATTTACAATCCCCGGAAAACACGCCTTTTACAGGAGGCAGAAAAAGCCGGCTGTCCTGTTTTTAATGGTATGTATATGCTTCTTTATCAGGGAGCGGAGGCATTTCGCCTTTTTACAGGTAAAGAAATGCCCACAGAAACAATTAAAGAAAAATTTTTCACCGACTAAATCTGTCTTTACAGTTTTTCATATAAAGAAATGTACAGCTTCTCATAAACGGAAGCTGTACATTTTTGTATTATTTGGACTCTTCTGTAACCTCAATTTTGCGGATTTCTTTTGTGCGGATTTCCTCTTTCATTGCAGAGATAAATTCTTCCAGGCTTCTCATTCCTTCGTCTCCCAGGAATCGGCTTCTTACAGATACCTTTCCTTCTTCCTCTTCTTTTGCACCTACAATCAACATATACGGTACTCTTGCAAGGCGGGCTTCACGAATCTTATATCCCATTTTTTCAGAACGGTGGTCTGCAGAGCAGCGGATACCGTTTTCTTTTAACTGTTCTTCCACTTTTGAGGCATAATCGCTGTATTTTTCAGAAATTGGAATTACACGAACCTGCTCCGGACAGAGCCATGTAGGGAACATTCCTGCATATTTTTCAATGAGCCATGCAAGTGTACGCTCATAACATCCCATAGATGTACGGTGAATAATGTACGGACGCTGTTTTTCTCCGTTTTCATCAATATAGTACATATCAAACTGCTCTGCAAGAAGTGCATCCCACTGAATGGTAATCATTGTATCTTCTTTTCCATACACATTCTTTGCATTGATGTCCACCTTCGGTCCATAGAATGCAGCTTCTCCCACATCCTCCACAAACGGAATATTCAGCTCTTCCAGCATAGTACGGATGTGTCCTTCTGTCTCCTCCCATACTTCTGCATCGCCAATATATTTCTCTCTGTTTTCCGGATCCCATTTGGAAAGATGATATGTTACATCCTCCTCAACGCCAAGAACCTGAAGGCAATACTGTGCAAGAGCAATACAGTCTTTAAATTCTTTTACCATCTGGTCAGGTCTTACAATTAAGTGCCCCTCAGAAATAGTAAACTGGCGTACACGTGTCAGACCGTGCATTTCTCCGGAATCTTCATTTCTGAACAAAGTAGATGTTTCTCCGTAACGAAGAGGCAGATCACGATAGCTGTGCTGCTCTGCTTTATATACGTAATACTGGAACGGACATGTCATAGGACGAAGGGCATATACTTCTTTATCCTTTTCTTCATCGCCTAATACAAACATTCCGTCTTTATAGTGATCCCAGTGTCCGGAAATCTTGTACAGATCGCTTTTTGCCATTAATGGTGTTTTTGTACGGATATAGCCTCTCTTTGTTTCCTCATCCTCAATCCATCTCTGCAGTTCCTGCATCATGATCACACCGTTTGGCATAATAAGCGGAAGACCCTGTCCGATTACATCTACCGTTGTAAACAGCTTCATTTCACGTCCCAGCTTATTGTGATCTCGTTTTTTTGCCTCTTCCATCTGCTCCAGATGCGCTTTTAACTCATCTTTAGAACCATAGGCTGTTCCGTAAACACGTGTCAGCATCTGGTTCTTCTCACTTCCTCTCCAGTATGCACCAGATGCGGAAAGAAGCTTAAATGCCTTGATTCCTTTTGTGCTCATAAGGTGAGGACCAGCACATAAATCCACCCATTCTCCCTGAGAATAGAAAGAAATTTCTTCACCTTCCGGTAAATCCTCAATAAGTTCTACTTTGTAAGGCTCATTTTTTTCTTTAAAAAATGCGATGGCGTCTTCTCTTGTTTTTGTAAAACGCTCAATCTTTGCACCTTTTTTGATGATTTTTTTCATCTCTTTTTCGATTGCGTCAAGGTCTTCTCTTGAAAACGGCGGGCATTCGAAATCATAGTAAAATCCTGTATCAATAGACGGTCCGATTGCAACCTTTGCCTCCGGATAAAGAGTCTGAACAGCCTCAGCCAGAACATGAGATGCTGTGTGACGCAGAGCGGCAAGACCTTTTTCATCTTTTGAAGTAAGAATATTCAATTCGCAGTCTTTATCTATTACAGTACGAAGATCTACCACCTCTCCGTCTACTTCTCCTGCACATGCTGCACGTGCCAGTCCCTCGCTTATATCCTGTGCGATTTCAATTACTGATTTTGCTTCTGCGTACTCTTTTTTTGAGCCGTCTTTTAATGTGATAATCATATTGTCTCCTTTCTTTTCTTATAAAATCCCTGTTGATGAATAAAAAAATCCCTTACAATGCTATGCACTGTAAGGGACGAGTATCTCGCGGTTCCACCCTGCTTGTTATATCTGTTTTCACAAAATATAACCACTTCATTGATGATAACGGAATCACCGGACCGGATTGGGGCCACTCAGAGGTAGTTTTCAACTGCTTCCCGATAAGATGCTTCCAGCAAATACATCTCTCTCTGGAACGTTCCACAGCCTACTCGTCTCGTCTACGCGTTTTCTTTTGGTTCTGAACCACATTATATACGCCGTTTTTCTGTTTGTCAATGGCGTTTCAGATATTTCCTTTTAATTGTTCTTTTACAAGGGCAAATATTTCTCTTACAATATAGTGCAGTTCCATAAACGGATCCGACTGTGCGGCAATTCCCTCAGGAGACACATACCCCAGTTTTTTCGCAAGCCGGACTGCCCTGTACACATGAAAATCATTTGATAAAATCCCTGTTTTTTTCTCTTTACATCCTGTCATTTCATCTGAAAATTTTAGATTTTCCATCGTATCTGTAGATTTCTCTTCCAAAATCAGTCTGTCAGAAGAAATTCCATTTTTCACAAGATACCGTTTCATGCAGAGAGCCTCTGTAATATTCTCGCCAAATCCCTGTCCCCCTGATAAGACAAACTTTGTTTCCGGATTCTTTTCTCCATAATCAAGAGCTGCCTCCAGTCTTTTTAAAAGAGCTTTGGAAGGAAGCTCACCTTTTACGTGAGCACCGAGAACCACCACATAATCCAGATTTTCCCCTCCTTTTCCTTTCATAGCAGAGAGCACCTTAAGAAAAAGCACAAAAAAGAGGCAGATACATAAAAAAATAAGAATGCCGTATGTATATTTTATCCACACTGGAAACAAATCTGGATTTTTTTTATTTACGATAAACAGAAGACCATTTCCCCCAAGAAAAACAGCACCTGCCGGCCATATCCAGGAAAAATCTGTATAAATCCCGGAGTAAACAATAATTCCCAGATAATACAAAACACATAAAATCGCAGCCGTAAAACATAAATTTGCCATATTTCCTCCATAACGACAAAACGGCTGCCGGTACTGCCGACAGCCTGATTTGTCATTGTATTACTGTTTATTTTCCACAGCAGAATTTATATTTCTTTCCGCTTCCGCAAGGACATGGATCGTTGCGTCCGATTTTATGTGCTTTTACAATTGTTCCGGATTTTTTCTGCTCCATGTAAAGCTCTTTCTTTTTCTCAGGAGTAAAGATCTTATCCCACTGCGGCAAATTGTAAAGCCAGTCTGCTTTTGCATCTACCATGTTTTTGTAAAGAAGCTCCTTGTCAAATGCGAGATTTACCTTTGTGTTCTCATCCATTGTCTCAATTGGGTTCTGAACCAGAAGGCTGTCATTGATTCCGTCAAGGAAACCAACCATTGTAAGAACTTCCTGTCCATATTTCTCAGCCAGCTCTTTTACTGTACCGGAAACTACCTCGTCCGGATTTTCAAGAAGCTGCTCGTAAATACCTTTTTCAATATTGAAGTATTTTGCCCAGAAATTCTGCAGTTTATTGCGGTCTGCCTGCTGGTCGTAAGCGATGGAACGCCACTGCTCTAAGATAGTTTTATCGCTCATTTTTTAATCCTCTTTTCCAAAATTTCATCGATATTTGTGCTTTGTATCAAAGCCATCTTATTATATCATCTTTTTTATAAAAACACAAACCAAAAAATTTTATTTTAGTGTATAAAGAAGGGAATTTATGCCTATACTATAAATGTTCATTGGAACCCCCTCCAATGAACAGTACAAAAGACAAGGTATGAAATACTTATATCCTCCCCTTGAAGTCCTGTGGACATGTGATACTCTGTCTGCAGGGCTTCTTCTCTTTATTATTTTACACCCAGATTCTCAAGCTCTGCTGCTGCCTGCTTAAAACTTTTAAACTGAATCGCACGAATCCCTGTTTTTTCTGCCCCTTCACAGTTATCCTTTCGGTCATCAATAAATACTGTTTTTTCCGGCTTCAGATTGTATTTCTTTAAAATAGTTTTATAAATTTCCTGCTCCGGCTTCACCTGCTTCACCTCGCAGGAGAAAATAACACCGTCCATATATTTAAGAAAACTCATCTGTTCTCTGTTTTTGTTCAGCATATAGCTTCCGTAATTAGAAAGAACATAAAGGCGATATCCTTTTTCCTTCAGGTACTTTACCCATGTATCTGCATAATCATAGACAGACATACATTCCGGAGTGTGCTCCATCACTTCCCTGATTTCTTTTTCGTATTCCGGAGCAAGCGCTACATACTGATTGACGTACTCTTCTTCCGGAAGAAGTCCTCTGTCCTGTTCATTCCATGCTTTGCTTCGAAATACAGCATCTGCAATTTTTTCATACTTTTCTTCAGAAAATCCGAAACTTTTAAGATAAGGCTCCCAACCGTACTCCATCAGCACGTTTCCCACATCAAAAATAATATTCTCTACGTTGCTGTCCACTGATTTCTCCTTTTTTCCAAAGATTCTATATGCCATCAGGAACATATAAATTAGTATTGGAACAAGAAAAGCAATTCCGATTGCTCCCCAAAACAAACTGCCGGAATTTTCTCCCTTGCCAAATGCAAAAATCATGGGAAGGCAAAATGCAAGCAGCATAAAGATCACACCGGCTCCTGCCAGTAACCGTTTCCAGTTTTTCATAAGATATTTCCTCTTTTTTCTGTATACAGTTCACGCCGGAGAAAACTCCGGCGTGAATCATACTTTATTATTTGTTTCTGTAAATAATATCATTTCTTCCCGGTCCATTGGAAATCATGGTGATCGGGAATCCGATTTTTTCTTCCACAAATTCTACATATTTTCTGCAGTTTTCCGGAAGATCTTCATATTTTGTAATTCCGCGAATGTCACAATTCCAGCCCGGAAGCACCTCGAGAACTGGTTTCGCCTTCTCCAGAAGCGCTGTTGTCGGGAACTCTGTTGTAATCTCTCCATCAATTTCGTATCCAACGCAAACCGGGATTTCTTCCAGATACCCCAGAACATCAAGTACGGTAAATGCAACATCTGTTGTTCCCTGTACACGGCATCCATATTTAGAAGCAACACAGTCAAACCATCCCATACGTCTTGGACGTCCTGTTGTTGCACCATATTCACCGCCATCACCACCGCGTCTTCTAAGCTCGTCTGCTTCCTCACCAAAAATTTCGGAAACGAACGCACCTGCTCCTACTGCACTGGAATAAGCTTTGCATACGGTAATGATTTTTTTGATTTCATATGGAGGTACACCTGCTCCAATCGCACCATATGCTGCCAGTGTGGAAGAAGATGTTACCATTGGATAAATTCCGTGATCTGGATCTTTTAAGGAACCAAGCTGTCCCTCAAGAAGAACTTCTTTTCCCTCTTTCAGTGCATTCCACAGATACAGAGAAACATCGCACACATACGGCGCAACCATTTTTTTGTACTCCATCAGCTCTTCAAAAATCTCATCTGGATTTAAGAGCGGTTTATGGTAGAGATGCTCCAGAAGAACATTCTTTGTCTCACATACGCGAACCAGTTTTTCTTTTAAGGATTCTTCGTCAAAAAGCTCACTTACCTGGAATCCGATTTTTGCATATTTATCAGAATAAAATGGTGCAATACCGGATTTTGTAGAACCAAAGGATTTTCCTGCAAGACGCTCTTCCTCATACTGGTCAAATAAAATGTGGTATGGCATTACCATCTGTGCTCTGTCAGAAATGAGAATCTTCGGAGCCGGAACGCCTCTTTCCACTACTTCATTATATTCTTTGAAAAACACCGGGATGTTCAGTGCCACGCCATTGCCAATCACGCTTGTGGTGTGATTATAGAACACTCCTGACGGTAAGGTATGGAGTGCGAATTTTCCATAATCATTGACGATGGTATGTCCTGCATTTGCACCTCCCTGAAATCTCACGATAATATCTGCTTCCTGAGCCAGCATATCGGTAATTTTTCCTTTACCTTCATCTCCCCAGTTTGCTCCAACTACTGCCTTGATCATAACACTATTTTCCTCCTCGTGTTTTGTTACCGTGTTTTCTCTGTAAATCAGACGTTGATTTCTGCCTTAACACCAAGCATTTCCTTGTGGGAGTCCAGAATCGGACGCACTACCTTTGCAAGGAAGGCATCTGTCTGTTCTTTTGCACGACCTACATATTTGGCCGGATCCATTGTTTTCTTTAATTCATCAAGCGAAAGATTGAATGCCGGATCTGCTGCGATAAGCTCCAGCAGATTGTTATCCTTTCCTTCTACTTTTACGTTTCGTCCTGCTTCCATAGAAAGCTCACGAATACGCTCATGCAGTTCCTGGCGGTCTCCGCCTGCTTTTACCGCATCCATCATAATATTTTCTGTCGCCATAAACGGAAGCTCGGACATAAGACGTTTCTCAATAACCTTAGGATAAACAACAAGTCCATCTACCACGTTTAAGCAAAGATCAAGAATTCCATCGATAGCAAGGAATCCCTCCGGAATACTGAGACGCTTATTTGCGGAATCGTCCAGTGTTCTCTCAAACCACTGTGTTGCAGATGTGATAGCCGGATTTAAAGCATCTACCATCACAAATCTGGAAAGGGAGGCAATTCTCTCACTTCTCATAGGATTTCTCTTATATGCCATTGCAGAAGAACCAATCTGTGATTTTTCAAAAGGCTCCTCTACTTCTTTTAAATGCTGTAAAAGACGAATATCATTTGACATCTTATGAGCACTGGCAGCAATTCCTGCAAGCACATTTAAGACACGTGTATCCACTTTACGGGAATATGTCTGTCCGGAAACTGGATAGCATTCTTTGAATCCCATTTTTTCAGCAATCATAGGATCAATTTTGTCGATAGTTTCCTGATCTCCGTCAAATAATTCCAGGAAACTTGCCTGTGTTCCTGTTGTACCTTTTGAACCAAGAAGCTTCATTGTACTGATCACATATTCCAGATCTTCCAGATCAAGAAGAAATTCCTGGGTCCAGAGTGTAGCACGTTTTCCAACAGTTGTTGGCTGTGCAGGCTGGAAATGTGTAAATGCAAGTGTTGGCTGGTCTTTGTATTTATCTGCAAATTTAGACAGCTCTGCAATTACATTGATAAGCTTTTTCTGCACAAGCTTTAAAGCTTCTGTCATAACAATAATATCTGTATTATCACCTACATAACAGGAAGTCGCACCGAGATGAATGATTCCCTTTGCTTTCGGACACTGTACACCGTAAGCATATACATGGGACATAACATCATGGCGAACCTGACGTTCTCTTTCTTTTGCCACATCGTAATTAATATCATCTGCATGGCTTTTCAGCTCGTCAATCTGCTCCTGGGTAATATTCAGTCCCAATTCTTTCTCTGTTTCTGCAAGAGCAATCCACAGTTTTCTCCATGTGCGGAATTTCATATCCGGTGAGAAAATATACTGCATCTCCCTGCTTGCATAACGCTCTGATAACGGACTTACATATCTGTCTGTACTCATCTTTACTCTCCTGCTTATTAATTATTCTAAACCAAGACGATGGAATACTTCATTATAAGCTTCCTCTACATTGCCCATGTCACGTCTGAAACGGTCTTTATCAAGTTTCTCATTTGTATTAACGTCCCACAGACGGCATGTATCAGGAGAAACTTCATCTGCAAGAAGAATTTTACCATGAAAACGACCAAATTCAATTTTGAAATCAATGAGCTTCATTCCTGCATTGAGGAAGTATTCTTTCATAATCTCATTTACTTTCAATGTATATGCACGGATTTCATCAATTTCTTCTTTTGTTGCAAGACCAAGAGCCAGTGCATAATCATCATTGATAAATGGATCGCCGAGATCATCATTTTTGTAGCTGAACTCTAAAATCGGGCAGAGAAGTTCTCTTCCTTCTTCTACTCCCATACGTTTGGAAAAGCTTCCTGCTGCAACATTACGCACGATTACTTCCAGCGGTACAATATCTACTTTCTTTACTGCTGTTTCTCTATCGTTTAATTCTTCGATGAAATGTGTCGGGATTCCAGCAGCCTCAAATTTCTGGAAAACAAGATTAGTCATACGGTTATTGATAGCACCTTTTCCGCTGATAGTACCCTTTTTCTCTCCGTTAAATGCAGTTGCATCATCCTTGTAGCTGACGATTACCACGTCCGGGTCAGCAGTTGCAAACACTTTCTTTGCTTTTCCTTCGTAAAGCTGTTCTTTTTTCTCCATTTCTTCCACCTGTTCCTTTCGTACTTTCGATAAAGTTTAAACACACTCTAAAAATTATATAACAATCAATGCCTAAAAGCAACTAGGAAACTTAATAAAACAAGAAAATTCTTCAGAATATAAAAAATATGAGACAGCATCGAATATCTCTGCGGAGATTACTATAAGATGCTGTCTCACTTTGTAACTGCCATTTCTTAATCCTTCCACTTTAATTTCCCTGATGGAACTTTCCAAGAAATTCTCTCATTCTCTCATTATCCGAAGAAAAAACTTCCTGTGAAGTCCCCTCCACTGCAATAACTCCCTTATCCATAAAAATCACATAATCGGAAATATCTCTGGCAAATGACATTTCATGAGTGACTATTACCATAGTAATATGTTCTTTTGCCAAATCTTTAATCACTTTTAATATTTCTCCTGTAAGCTCCGGATCGAGAGCGGAAGTCGGCTCATCAAAAAACAGAATTTTCGGATTCATACAGAGCGCTCTCGCAATGGAAACCCTCTGCTTCTGCCCACCGGACAACTGATAGGGATAGGCCTTTTCCTTATCGGAAAGCCCCATTTTTTTCAGAAGCTCTCTCGCCTGTGCGTAAACCTCTTCTTTTTTGCGTTTCTGCACTTTTATGGGAGCATCCACAATGTTTTTCAAAACAGAAAAGTGGGGAAACAAATTAAAATTCTGAAAAACCAGCCCTACTTCTCCTTCTTTTATAATCTCACCGGAATCTGGTGTTTCAAGACCTGTCGCACATCGCAGAAGAGTAGATTTTCCAGAACCGGAAGGTCCGATAATACTTAAAACCTCCCCTTCCTTTACCTGAAAGGAAATATCCTTTAATACCTCCAGCTCCCCAAAACTTTTTTTAATATGTCTCATTTCAAATAGTTTCATATGACTTTCCTTCCCAAAATCATCTGTAATAATTCATCTTCTGCTCCGCTTTTTCCATGACAACCGCCACGATCAAATTAAAAATATAATAAAAAATACCAGCGATCACAAAAGGTATCATGGTCGTCTGTGCACTTGCAATCTGCTTTGCAATCGTAAACATTTCCGCAACTGCGACTACAAAAGCAAGAGACGTATCTTTTACAAGGGTAATGACCTCATTTGTAATAGAAGGCAGAATGCGTTTGAGCACCTGTGGAAAAATAATCCGAAAAAAGGTCTGCCCTTTTGTATATCCCAAAATTTTGGCTGCCTCATACTGTCCCACAGACATGGACTCAATTCCGCCTCTGTATATTTCCGCAAAATACGCCGCGTAATTGATCACAAATGCAATGAATACTGCAATTAGACTGTAGCTCATGGAGATGCGGATTCCGAAAATAAAGTATGGTCCGAAATATACTACCATAAGCTGCAGCATCAGGGGTGTCCCCCTCATGATAGAAATGTATGCGGAAACAATTCCACGAATTACTTTGCTTTTTGCCATTCTTCCAAAACATACAAGAAGTCCCAGTGGGAGTGAAAATAAAAGTGTTACCACGAAAATCTCCACTGTTACCAGCATTCCCTTTGAAAGCTGCTGAAGCATTACTGTTAAGGTCATATCCTGTCTCTGCCTTTCTTATTTTTCTGTCTCTTCTTTGCCAATACAAAGCATATCTGCCACTTCATACTGTTCTGCAAGTTTGTCAATTTCTCCTGCTTCGTATAATTTTATCACTTCTGCCCATACTGTATCACGAAGCTCTTCGTTTCCCTTTGCAAAACCGACAGCATACTGTTCTGTCTGAATCGGCTCATCCAAAATCTTATATTTTCCTTCTTCTCTCTCTGCAAGCTGATATTTTGCAACTCCAATATCCACTGCAACGGCATCTGCCGCACCGGAATCAATATTCATAAAAGCAGTATTGTAATCCGGATTTTCTGTGAGAGAACCAAAACTTTCTGTCAGTTCTTTATTGTCCTCACTGTTTAACGCGTCAAGCGCTGCGGAAGCTGCCTGCACAACTACATTTTTCCCTTTTAAGTCTTCCAGATTTTCAATTCCAGAATCTGCTGCAACTACCATAACCTGTTCGTTATTAAGGTAAGGTTCAGACCATGTATAATCATCCTCACGTCCGTTCATGGTAAATCCATTCCAGATACAGTCGATATTTCCAGAATTTAATTCCATGTCTTTGGAATCCCAGTTGATTGGTTTTTTCACCAGTTCCCAGCCAAGATTATCACATACTTTTTGGGCTGTATCCAAATCAAATCCAACATATTCTCCATTGTCATCCATATATCCGAACGGCGGATATTCTGCATCAAAACCAACTACCAGTTCTTTATTTTCCGCGTCTGCACAGACAGTGACAGAGGAAACACATCCCATTACCAATAATCCTGCCATAATTCCTGCAAATAATTTTTTCTTCATAAATATCCACACCTGTACCTTTCTTTTGAATTTTATTATATTATCACTGAGCCACACTGCTTTATTAAAGTATCATTAATATAACACATTGTTTTTTACATGTCAAGAAAAAAACTCTTTTTTGAAAATGTTTTTTCATTTCCAAAAAAGAGTTTCAAAAAAATTTCTATTTATTTTTCTTCTCCTACAAAGAAAAGCGCCAGAGTTCCCGGTCCAGAATGTGCTCCAATGACTGAGCCTACATAGTTAATCATTACCGTATCTATATCATATTTTTCTTTTACTTTCTTTTCCACGTATTGCGCATCTTCCTCACAGTCGCCATGACTGATAAAAATTGTATGGCAGGAATTTTTATAGCTGCCAATTTTCTGCTCCATCAGGCTTACCAGCTCCTGCAGAGCTTTCTTTCTTCCTCTGCTTTTTCCTATATTAACAAGCTTTCCCTCATTATCTACATGAAGAACCGGTTTAATATTTAACATACTTCCTACAATCGCAGTTGTCTTGGAAACCCTTCCCCCGCGATGAAGATGGAAAAGATCATCCACCGTAAACAGATGAACAATATGATTTCTGTTCTCTTCTACCCATTTTGCAACCGTCTCCATGTCCTCTCCTGCTTCTTTATGCTGCTGAGCAAGATACACAAGAAGTCCCTGTCCAAGAGAAGCTGCACGGGAATCCATTACAATTACCGAACGCTCCGGATATTCTTCTTTAAGCTCCTCTGCTGCAATTCTGGCGCTGTTATACGTTCCGCTCAAGCCGCTGGAAAATGCAATATGAAGCACATCTTTTCCCTCTTTTAAATATGGCTCTATAAGTTGTCTTACATCATCCGGATTTACCTGAGCCGTTGTTGGAAGCGAACCTTTTCGCATTGCGTCATAAAACTCCTGAACTGGAAGAAAATTTTCGTGTGTATAATTTTTTCCGTCCATAGAATAGCTTAAATAGGTGCATCCAACCCCATGTTCTTTATAATATTCTTCCGGAAGATCCGAACTGCTGTCTGTTGTAATTACATAATCTCTCATACCGTATTTCCCCCTCACTGAAACGTATCTTTCATCAATTATGCAAATTATATCATTTTGCAATTTGGATTTCAAGAATTATTTCTCCTGTTCTTCCAGGGACTGTACAGCAGCCTGAAGCTGATTATCTTCCTCCATTGTAAGCTCTGTCTGATTGAAAAGCTCAGGATTCAGCTTTACCTTTATATCTGGAGAAATACCTTCCCCGTGAATATTTTTGCCCTTTGGAGTATAGTATTGGGAAACAGTAAGCTTCACTGCGCTTCCATCTGACATGGGATACAAAGCCTGAACCACTCCTTTTCCGAAGGTCGTTGTTCCCACGATTGTACCGACTTCATAATCTTGTACGACTCCCGCAAAAATTTCCGAAGCGCTGGCGCTTCCTTCATTTACAAGAACTGCAAGCGGCATATCAAGAGGGTGTTTTCCATCGCAAGTCTCTTCCATTTTGTTCCCATACTTATCTTCTGTATATACAATCAATCCCTCTGGAAGAATCCATCCAAGTACATCGCACACAGAGGTTAAAAGACCGCCCGGATTATCGCGAAGATCGATTACCAGTCTTTCCATGCCCTGTTCTTTCAAACGCTCAAATGTTTCTTTATACTGTTCAAAAGTGACACCTTTAAATTCTGTAATTTCAATGTAGCCTGTTTTTTTGTCCAGCATCTCGCCATATACACTGGGCAGTTCCACATCTGCAATTTTCACCAAAATGTCCAATGCTTCCTCTACATTCTCCCTGTGAACCGTAAGAGAAACCGCATCTGCTTCCCGATTTTTAATATAGTCTGCCACATCTTCCATTTCCCAGTCTGTAATGTCTTTTCCGTCTATGGAACTTATAATATCATTCACTTTAATTCCTGCAGCATATGCAGAGCCACCTTCATAACATTCTGCGATTTTTACGCCGCCGTCGGAATTTTTCTGCATGGCAACGCCGATGCCTACATAAGAGCCCTCTGTCTCCGTATTCTGTTTCTCATATTCTTCCGCTGTATAATAGCAGGAATACGGATCGTTCAGTCCATATAGAAGTCCTGCATACATACCTTCTGCCAAAGCGTCCTTATCTTTTTCTTCCAGGTAATTTGTGTCAATTATCTTTTCCAAAGTCCTGAGTTTTTCTGCATATTCCCTGTTTGTCAGAACCGTGTCTACGCCGTAAATGCTTACAAATCTCCCAGCCATAGCAATTACAACAACAGCTCCTCCCACTGCGGCCCCTTTCCAGAATTGTCTGTCCATATCTTACACTCCATTGATAAAGTAAAAAAAGCCGCCGTGTTCCAGCAGCTTTTCTTCTGTATTTATTTTATCTCACTTCTCTCACACCTTCAAGTGCTTTCTTGTTGTTAAAAAGCTTCCCACAAGACCGATTCCGATTCCAAGAGCTAAACCAATCGGTAACAGTGTACGGTAAATCTCCATAACCGGAATGAAATCCACAATCACTGTCAGCACGTTGAATTTTGTAAATATGTACTGTACTGTAGAGTTATATACAAAGAACAGACCAACTAAAGGAATTGCCGCACCAATAATCCCAAGCACAACACCCTCCAGAACAAAAGGAAGACGTACAAACGCATCGGTTGCACCAATATACTTCATAATTCCGATTTCTTCTTTTCTTACAGAAATACCAACAGAAATAGTATTGCTGATAAGGAAAACAGAAATCAGAAGAAGAACTGCAATAATAACCATCGAAGCATAGGAAACGAGACGACTTAAAGACGCCAGAGTTTCTGCTGCCTTCTGGGACTGCTCCACCTCTCTTACATGGTCGAGACTTTCCACATAAGCTACCAGTTCTCCTTGTTTTCCAATATCATTCATATATATCTGGTAGTTTGATGAATTTACAAGAGGGTTATCATCTTTAAATCCCTCTGCCGCCTCTGAACCTTCAAAATATTTCTTACTGAATTTTTCCCATGCTTCGTCAGCAGATTCGTAATCGACACGCTCCACCTCAGGCCGCGCCTTTATCAGCTCTCCCATCTTTGCTATATCCTCTTCGCTTGTTCCCTCATCAAAGAACACGGTAATGGGAATTTCTTTTTCCATTTTGTGAGCTGCCTGATTTACGTTTGTCACAATCGAATAAAAAATACCGAAAAGGAAAATGCAGGCTGCCATTGTAAGGACAGAAGCAATGGAGAACATCCAGTTTCTCTTAATATTTTTAATTCCCTGCTTCAGATTAAACCATAATGTACTAGGCCTCATGATACCCTCCTTCTTTCTCATCGCTTACAATCACGCCGTCGTGCATGGTGAGAACACGCTTTTTCATGGAGTTTACAATCTCCTTATTGTGGGTAACAACAAGAACCGTAGTTCCTCTCTCGTTAATCTGCTCCAGAAGCGCCATAATCTCCTCAGAAGTCTTGGGATCGAGATTTCCCGTAGGCTCGTCTGCCAGAAGAATATCCGGGCGGTTTACAAGCGCTCTTGCAAGAGCAACTCTCTGCTGCTCTCCTCCGGAAAGCTCATCGGGATAAGATTTATATTTTCCCGCAAGCCCTACTTCCTGTAAGACCTCCGGCACACGCTTTCTTATGACACGGGTAGGACGCCCGATGACACGCTGGGCAAACGCCACATTTTCATATACGTCTCTGTCTTTTAAAAGACGGAAATCCTGAAACACAACGCCAAGTTTTCTTCTATATTTTGCGACTCTTCTGTGACGCATTCCTTCCAGGCGCTCTCCGCTCACCGTAATCGTACCGGACGTGGAATCCAGCTCCTTCATGAGCAGTTTGATCAGTGTGGATTTGCCGGATCCGCTGCTTCCCACCACAAACACAAACTCTCCCTTGTCCACATGTAAGTTTACATGATTCACTGCCGGAAGACCCGGTCCATATGATTTACTTACATCTTCTAAATCTATCATTGAAACCTCCTGTTTTATCCTGTAATTCTGTTGTTTTATCTCGTTATCCTTTACACAGAAATATTATTTTTATCTTTTTGTAACATTATTGTAATATATTCCGAGATAAATTGCAACTGTTTTTTATATCCAACTTGCGGACTCATTATAGCACAAAGAATTTTAAATGAAAACAGGAAATCCCTTTCTTTTTACTTTGCTTTTAAAATATACAGTCTGGAATCAAAATCACACCCCTTAAATTGTCCTTCCTGCGCTTCCCCAGAGGTGGCATCGCTTGTGAGAATTCCAAGATTCATAAGTTCATCTCCAAAGAAAGTTCCTTTCTGCCCCTCTATTGTATATTCCACATCTTCCAGAAGTCCGCAAAGTTTCAGACGCGTATAACTGTCATTTACAGGATTTAACACACGATACCATCCTACAATCGCAGTTTTCTTATCCTCACTTACAGACATCCATGCCGTTATATTTTTTTCAAACGGGCTGCTGAGGCGGTAAAATGTACCAAACTGGAACAGTTCCCTATATTCCTTCATAAATGCAATCTGTTCTTTTACTTCCTTCTGCTCTTCTTCTGTCAGCTTATTTAAGTCAAGCTCATATCCAAATGTACCGAAGTAGGCTACGTTTGCTCTCGTATAAAGAGGCGTCTCTCTGTTAAGCTGATGATTAGGAGATACAGACACATGACTTCCCATAGAACTTACAGGATAACAGTAAGAAGTTCCGTACTGGATTTTCAGGCGCTCCACTGCATCCGTATCATCGCTTGTCCATCCCTGAGGAGCATAATATAAAATGCCCGGGTCAAATCTTGCTCCGCCGCTTGCACAAGATTCAAACAAAATCTCCGGAAATCTTGAAGTAAGACGCTCATACAAATCGTACACTCCCAGAATATATCTGTGGAATACCTCTCCCTGTCTGTCTGCCGGAAGCGCTGCGCTGAAACACTCGGTAATGCTTCGGTTCATATCCCATTTCACATAAGAAATTTTCGCATTTCCAAGAATTTTACTCATCATCTCATAAATGGCATCTACCACTTCTTTTCTTGAAAAATCAAGAACGTGCTGAAATCTTCCATGAGAATTTGTTCTTTCCGGCGTCTGTAAAATCCAATCCGGATGCGCTCTGTATAAGTCAGAATCCTTATTTACCATCTCCGGCTCAAACCACAGGCCGAATTTCATTCCCAGACTGCTGATACGCTCTGCCAGCCCTTCTATTCCTTCCGGAAGACGATCTCTGTTTGCCACCCAGTCTCCAAGCCCTGCCTTATCCGAGCTTCGCTGCCCGAACCAGCCATCATCAAGGACAAAAAGCTCCACACCACATTCTTTTGCTTTCTTTGCAATTTCCACAATGCGCTCTTCTGTAAAATCAAAATAAGTCGCTTCCCAATTATTAATAAGGATCGGACGCGCCTTATCTCTCCAGTATCCTCTCGCAAGACGGCGCTGATACAATTTGTGGTAAGTCTGGCTTAAATGGTTAAGCCCCTTATCTGTGTATACCATGACGGCCTCAGGTGTCTGAAAGCTCTCTCCCTTTTCCAGTTTCCAGTCAAATCCGTCCGGGTGGATTCCCATAAGCATTCTTGTGGAGCCGTGCGTATCTACTTCTGCCTGAGCCAGGAAGTTTCCGCTGTACACAAGGCTGAATCCCATTGCCTCTCCCTGAAATTCATCTGCTGCCGGACGCTTCAAAATCACAAACGGGTTGTGTTCGTGAGAAGAATGCCCCCTTCTGCTTCCAACAGACTGAATTCCCTGCTCCAGCTTTCTTACCTTTTCGTGACGCTCTCTTGACCATGCACCGGAAAACTGAATCCATTCGTAATCATAATCCGGAAGATCCATACAAAGACTCATAGCTGTTGTGAGATGAAGGCTTTCTTCTCCTTCATTTTTTAAATACGCATTTCTGGCAATCACGCCTCCCTTTGCAAAAATCGTGTAAGAAAGTTTTAAAAGAAGCCCTGTAACGGAATCTTTTAATGTGATAAAAAGAGTCTCTGCCTCCCCGTCGTCTTCTGTGTACGTTGCCGGAAGACCGGAAAGCTTTGGTTTTCCCGGAACAATAGAAAAACTCTGGTATTTAAAATCAGAAATGCGGCTTCCGTTATTCTGCAGCACCTCCACTGCCGGCTGACGATAATCTGTATTTCCGTATACACCGTACTCCAGTTTTGTATGCTCAAGGGAAAGGCTTTTTTCTCCTTCAAAAATATAAGAACCCATTGCGCGGCAGTAATTTTCACAAAGATATGAAAAATCCTCCTTATCGTGAATCCTTTTTCCAAAGTAAAGCTGCCCCATATGTCCGTTTTTTAAAACCATCATAATGTAACTGATTTCTTCATTATATAAATGAAATATCGATGTGTTTTCGTGAAAAATAATACTCATAAAAATCCTCCCATCTGCTGTTTCCAGTATATCTTTATATCTGTATTATAAAAAAATACATCTCCTTCCAAAAGAAGGAGATGTTAAAAATACCATGTAAAATGTTAAATTTGTTCTTTTCTTTTTTCTTTTCTGTACTGGGAAGGCGGCATTTTAAAATGCTCCTTAAAGATTCTCGTAAACGAAAGAGTATCTCTGTAACCACAGGAACGCGCTGTCACCTCTATGGAAAAATCTGTCATTAAAAGAAGCTTCTCAGCTTGGCTCATACGAATCTCCGCCAGGTATCTGCTTGGGGACATATGAAGACTTTTTTGAAACAACGTATAAAGATAACTTCTGTTTACGCTTACATAATCCGCAATATCCGTCACCTTAATATCTTCAAAATAATTGTTTCGAATAAATTCCATCGCTCTTTTCACATACAGATTTTCGCTCTCCTGTCTGGAAAGTGCCGGCATCTCTATATTCTCTGCAAGAGCTGCAAAGAAACGATAAAGAAGTCCTTCTAACAATAACTGTCCGGAAAAAGATGCCTTTTGATTTTCAAGCATTTCTCCCACAATTTCCTGCAAAACCTTTCCATTTTCACAGCGGTAAACCGGTTTTTCTGAAGTAAGACCGATTTCTTTTAAATAGCTCTCCACATTCCCGCCGTCAAAACCAACCCAGAGATACGTCCAGGGCAATTCCTTATCTGCCTGATAAAAAGTCTGCTGCCCCGGTACAATCAAAAAACCCTGTCCTGCTTCCAGCTCGTATTTATTTCCCTCTGCGCAAAAACAACCTTTCCCCTCTGTAATGTAATGGATAATATAATTGGGGCGGACTGTCGGTCCGTAATTATGAAGCGGCATACATCTGGACTGCCCGCAGTAACAGAGATACAAATCTGAAAACCTTCTTTCAGAAAGAAGAAGGGTTCTTGCCTCTTCCATTTTTTAGTATTCCAGAGACTCCATATACTTCATATAGCGGACAACCATAAGCGCAATCTTAAAGGTAATCGCATCTTCAAATATACGGAGATCCAGCCCTGTGCTCTTCTGCAGTTTGTCAAGGCGATATACCAGAGTATTTCTGTGAATGTAAAGCTGTCTTGATGTTTCAGATACATTCAGGCTGTTCTCAAAGAACTTGTCGATTGTTACAAGGGTTTCCTCATCAAAATCGTCCGGAGACTTGCCATCAAAAATTTCTTTAATAAACATTTTGCAAAGCGGAATAGGAAGCTGGTAGATCAAACGTCCAATTCCAAGAGAGCTGTATGCAATCACCTCTCTGTCTGAGAAGAAAATCTTGCCTACATCAAGCGCCATCCTTGCTTCTTTGTAAGATCTGGAAACTTCTTTCAGCTCATGCACAATTGTTCCGTACGCCATATGAATGCTTCCGTCGTTCATGCCCAGTGTATCTAAGATTGCATGGGCAAGACGATCCATCTCCTCATATCCCTCTCCGTCTTCCAGTTCTTTTACGATAATTACGCTTCTCTCATCTACTGCTGTAATGAAATCCTGGCTCTTGCTGCCAAAGGCACTTTTTACAATCTCAATAGAACTGTGTTCTTTTTCCTGCTCCATCTCCAGCATCATAACAACGCGGCGCACATCTGCGTCAATATGAAGCTTCTTTGCTCTGTTGTAAATGTCCACAAGAAGAAGGTTATCCAGAAGAAGGTTCTTGATAAAACTGTCCTTGTCAAAACGTTCCTTATAAGCTACGATCAGATTCTGGATCTGGAATGCAGCCAGTTTTCCTACCATATACGTATCTTCGTCGTCACCGTGTGCCACGAGGATATATTCCAGACGATAATCGTCACATACCTTAAAATACTGATACCCTTTCACAAGCTGGCTGTCTGCCTGTGAACCTACAAACGCCTGAATATCCGTTACCTGAACCTCAAAATCCGGAAATGTAGTCGCCAATAATTTTCCCTCTGTATCAATGATACAAAATTCTGTTCTGGAGATTTCCTTTAATCCCTCCAATGTATTTTGCAGCACCTGATTTGAAATCATGATTATTCAATCCCTTTCTGTATAAAGTGTATGCTACTGCCGTCATTTTTTAATTTCCGTTCTCATACCTGTTTTTATTTTAATACAAAATAAACAAAAATAAAAGAGGAAAACCGAAAAAACTTACGTTTTTTTGTTCATTTCTTATAAATTTCTTCTTTTCTCGAAAAAAAATGAGAGCAGACAGCGCTGCTCTCACTTTTTTCTTATCCTGTTTTATTTTTCAGGCTTATTAATAAACCGCACAAAATGGTAACTTTCTACCATCTGAAAATATTTCACAATCCTGGGGTAAAGAGGCTCTGCCTTTTCCCCGTATTCCTCTTTCACACAGGCAGCAATATCCATTACGCTGCGCTTTCCATCGATCAGCGGCCATATAAAAGTCCCAAACCCGTCGAGATGTACTTTCGTATAACGTGGTTTATTGAAAACTTTTTGGGCAATGGTATTAAACATACCTGTATTTTCTATTTCCAGAATTACTCTTTCTTTCAAATCCCTGTGCCACTTTATAGATGGTGCTTTCTCCGGAATTAAATCAAGATAATTTATCTGCGGCTGGTTTTTTTTATTTTTTTTACTCATCAGGCTTTTTTCTTCTTCCAGATAGAGAATTTCAGCAGACAGAGAATCATAACAAGCATAAGGATTACGCCGCCGATATTTCCAAAGTTGACGCCTTTAAGTGCAAGATTCACTTTTGCAAGAGTAAGAATTGCAAGTAGAATACCTACAAGACCTTCTCCGGCAATCATACCTGCACAGTACAGCGTACCATCTGTCTCCTGTCTTTCTTTTGTCTTTGCATCCACATTTTTTCTCTTTCCAACTGCCCAGCGTACAACACCGCCAAGCATAATAGTTGCATTTAAGTAAATCGGCAGATAAAGACCGATTGCAAACGGCATTACCGGAATGTGAAGAATCTCAAGACCAATTGCAAGGAACACACCAATGAACACAAGTGTCCATGGAAGATTTCCACCCATGATTCCTTCTACAATCATCTTCATAAGGGTTGCCTGTGGAGCCGGAACATCTGCTCCGCCGTATCCATATGCCGCATCAAGAAGATAGAGAACTCCACCAATGGCAAGTGCTGCTGCCACAACACCAATCAGCTCACCAATCTGCTGTTTCTTCGGAGTTGAACCAAGAAGGTATCCTGTTTTTAAGTCCTGTGATGTATCGCCGGCAATGGCTGCTACAATACAGATTACAGAACCGATTGCAATCGCTCCTGTCATACCGCCAATTCCTGTCTGTCCGGAAGCTTTAATTGCAAATGTTGCAATCAGAAGTGTTGCGATCGCCATACCGGAAACTGGGTTATTAGAGCTTCCGATAAGACCTACCATACGAGAAGATACGGTCGCAAAGAAGAAACCGAAAATAACAATCATAGCTGCACCAAGAAGGTTTACCGGAATTGCCGGAACAAGCCAGATAATAAATACCATTGCTACAATTCCAACAAGAATCATATTCATTGGAAGATCCTGAGCTGTTCTTGCTGTGCTTGTATTTTTTCCGTTCTTCATACTCTTCATGGAATCACGGAATGTAGTCACAATAAGAGGCAGGGATTTAATAAGGGAAATAATTCCGCCTGTTGCAATGGCTCCTGCTCCAATGTATTTTACATATGTGCTCCAGATTGCGGCAGCTCCTCCGTTTGTATACATTTCCATAATGGAAGCAGTGTTTCCAAGCGGATAATTCATAACCGTATCCGGTCCGAAGAGACAGATAAGCGGAATAATTACAAGCCAACCCACAATAGAACCAACAAACATAAAGGAAGCGATTCTCGGTCCTACAATATAACCAACACCAAGAAGGGCTGGGTAAACCTCCATACCGATTTCACCTTTAAAAGATTTAAAAGCAACTGCAACATCTGCCGGAATTACCTTCAGACCGTCTACAATAAACTTAAATGCAGCTGCTAGTCCCATACCGGTAAATACAGTAGAAGCATTGGAACCGCCTTCCTCACCGGCAAGAAGAACGTCTGCACATGCAGTTCCTTCCGGGTAAAGAAGAGTTGCGTGTTCTTTTACGATCAGTGCGTTACGAAGGGGTACCATAAAAAGCACACCTAAAACACCACCGCAAAGAGCAATCAGTGTAATTTCAACAAGGCCCGGTTTGTCACAAAGGCCTTCTTCTGCCCACAGGAATAATGCAGGCATTGTAAAAATAGCTCCGGCTGCCAGAGACTCTCCGGCGGAACCGATTGTCTGGACAATATTACTCTCCAGAATAGAGTTTTTCTTCATGATGACACGTATAACACCCATAGAGATAACTGCTGCCGGAATGGAAGCAGATACAGTCATACCCACACGCAGACCAAGATAAGCATTGGCCGCACCGAATACGATTGCAAGGATAATACCCATCACAATAGATGTCACTGTAAATTCCGGTGTGATTTTTTCTGCCGGAATATACGGTTTGAACTCTTTGTTACTGTTCATTTTACCTCTCCCTTTAACATTTTAATGAAATAAAAGTACATCGTATTACATTATAACGAATCACAGTGTAAAATGCAACCCATATTATAAATCCAGCTCCAGTTGCTTCGTAAGATAACGCCCTACAATTCTGGAAAAATCAGAAATATTTCTGATATAGGCAAAATCTTTCCCAAATATTTTTTTCTCTGCCGCCAGATCTTTTTCTTCTCCTGCAAAAACTCCGAGAACGCTCACACCCTCACTTCGCAGGCGGCGTATCTGCTCTGCTGTATCAAAAATGGCATATGCACCTTCATATGGCTTGGGATTTTTTGCGTTAGGTCGATTAATTACCACATCATAAGGTCTTCCATCACTTAGTACAATCAATATCTTCTTTTCTTCTTCCCTTTTCAGCAGACCGGTCCCTGCTGCTTTAATTGCCAGTCCATCCCTGTTATTAGACGATGTCACATAATTAAATATATTTTCATTTGCACTTCGTGGATCTTCATATTCACGAAATCTATGAAGAATGGTATAGTCCCAGAAAGTGCAGTAGCTCATGACCCTGGTTGGAATTTCCACCGCACTTAAAGCTTCGCTTATGATATATGCCTGAAGTGCCACCTCTCCCTGTCTTACCATCTGAGAACCGCTTGCATCGATCAGCACGTCCACCACAAAATCTCCCTGATCTGCCTTCAGTTCTCTTTTAAACACACGAGCTTCTCCGCTTCTTCCTATCCTCCACAGGCGTGCCGGAAGAATTGTTCCTCTGTCTGATAAAATTTCCTCTGTCTCACTTCGAAGAACAAGTGATTTTTTCAAAAGCTCTGTTAAAACAGAAATATTTCGTTTTACGATTCTGTGCTTGTCGTGATACAGCCAGACATTCTTATTTTTCAGCCTCTTTGCATATTCATACTGATAATTTCTCTTTACAGGATTTTTCAAAATCCCCTCTGTAAAATAAAGACTGCAGTCTCCATGAATGCCCGTGCACATTTTATAATTTATCTGCTTTTCTTCCATCTCTGTAAGATACGTTTTTCCAAAATTCAGTTCCACGTAGGTGTGTGCCTTTTCCAGAACCTCCGGAGGAATCACCGAGATCTTCTTTCTGACCTTACGCTTCTCCTCCATTTCCTTTGTAACGGAAGAATCTTCCAAGTCCGTCATACGCTCTGTAATCTGTTCCACATATGCTTCCAGCGCTTCCTCATACATTTCTTCTGTAAGAAAATCCTCCCAGCCAAATTCTGTCAGTTCTTCTAAAGTAACTGCCATAACCCGTTCCAGACCGCCGAAGCGTTTTTCAAAATCTTTGTCTATGATTTCATTATAAAGACTGTCAATAAGGGCAATCAGGCTTTGTGTATCTTCTGTATTTCCTGCCTCATATACTTTGTCCCGAACCTTTTTAAGAGCAGCCTCCACCTTATAACTTCCATCTGCCAGCTTATCACGCAGCACAGCAATCCGAAGCCTTCCGAGAACATCACCATAAGAAGGAAGAACCTCAAACTCCTGGTCAAGAATATCAGAGCATGCCTGCTTTTGAAGGGAAATAATCCCAGGACGTTCACTGCACAGCTTCTCCCCGATTGCTTCCTCAATGCAAAGCTGTGCCAAAGTGGTAAGACTTCCTTCCTCTGCTCCCAGATATATTTTTTTCACAAGGTACATCCCCATAAGATTTTTATCATAAAATCTGGCGAAAGCCCCCTGCTTCACCCCATCATAAAGGGCAATTGCTTTGGACCGAAGGAAAAGAGAAACATCCGGTTTCATATCCAGGGTGTAATCTCCACTTACCGTCCAGAGAAGATTCCGTATTCTGTTCTGAAGCTCCAGTTCTTTTTCAAAAACTTCTTCTCTTTCCTGTTCTTCAGTCATATACCGCTTCCCTTCCCCATTCTTTTGGAATCCTTGTGCTGACTACATCCTCCACGATTTCCTTTTCAAAGGTATCAAAGGTTTTATTAATCACACCCATTTTCACTGCGAGCCAGGGAGAAAGTCCCGTATCCACAATTTTCATTGCCGCAAGAAGCCCTCGAAGATCAAGCGCCTTTGTGGAGATTTCACTGTTCATACATTTTAACTGCAAATCCATAAAAATACCGACAAACTGTTCTACAGCCTTCTCTTTTGCATAAGGAAACATTTTTCTGAAAATAAAATGAAGAGATTCCTCTGTCTGGGGCGGCATATCAATTACAAGAAATCTGGATACGAGAGCTTCGTTTAATTCCCTTGTTCCTGCATATCCATAATTCATAGTTCCGATAAAACGTGCGGCGGGATGAAGTTCTATTTTATCGTATCCCGGTACATCAATAGACCGGCGGTAATCAAGGGTTGCGTGCAGCACAGAAACGGCATCATTTTTCGCCATATTGATTTCATCGAGAACGCCAAATCCGCCGTACTCCGCACATTGATAAATACTGCCTTTTCGAAGCCTTACTTCATTATCAACAAACGTGTCTGTTCCAATTAAATCACCGCTGTTTGTATTTACATGAAACGACACATTATATATCGGCCTTCCAAAAATAAACGCAAGATTTTCCGCCAGAACATTTTTCCCGGTGGCCTTCGGTCCTGCCAGAAGTAAATTCTCTCCTTTCAATATTCCCGCAATTGCCATTTCCAGAATTTCTCGTCCATAAAAGGGCATGGACGGTACAGCCACCCTGTGCTTCGCAGCTTCATCTACAGGATATGTCTCCCGGAAATTCTCTACCTTTTTGATAAGCGCAGAAGAAACTCCCTGTTCCTCTAAAAATTCAAATTCTTTCATCCTATATTTCTCCTCTTATATGAAAACAGGGCTGAAAACAGCCCTGCTTTAGTTTCTTATTTATATAATGAATACACTGTTCTATACTTCAAAAATTAAATCTCCGTAAGAAGGCATCGGCCACATTTCCTTATCCACAATCATTTCCAGAGCATCTACCGGTGCGCGAAGCGCTTCCATTGCAGGAACAATCTGATTTCTGCAGAAATGCGCTCTGTCCGGTCCCTCCTCATGAGACGGATATTCTGCCACACAATCTCCAAGAATTTTCATTGCAGCGTTTGTCTCTTTTAAAAGCTTTGATGTTTCTTTTAAAAGCCCAAGCTGTACGCTTGTATCAATGTCTCCAACCGCTTTCACTTCATTGATGGACTGCGCAAGAACCGTCGTATATTTAATAACAGCCGGAATAATCTGCTTTGTAGCAATGTCAATCATTGTTTTTGCTTCAATATTAATTGCCTTTGAATAAATCTCATACTGGATTTCTGCGCGTGATTCCAACTCAGCCTTTGTAAATACGCCAAAACTTTCAAAAAGCTTTACAGATTTCTCTGTTGTAAGTGCCGGAATGGCATCAACCATAGAGCGAAGAACCGGAAGACCACGGCGTTTTGCCTCTTCCTCCCACTCCGGCGCATATCCGTTTCCGTTAAACACGATTCTCTGATGATCTGTTGCGTACTCTTTGATCAGATCATGAACTGCCAGTTCAAAATCAGGCGCTGCTTCCAGACGGTCACACGCCTCTTTAAACACTTCTGCCGCGATCGTATTTAACACGACATTACAGGAAGAAATAGAATCTCTTGAGCCAACCATACGAAACTCAAATTTATTTCCTGTAAATGCAAAAGGAGAAGTACGGTTTCTGTCTGTAGCGTCCTTCATAAAATCAGGAAGCGTTTTTACACCTGTTTCCAGCTTGCTTCCTTTTTTACTATGAGTTGCCATACCTGTACTGATAAGCTGGTCAAGCACATCCTCAAGCTGTTCTCCCAGGAATACGGAAATAACTGCAGGCGGAGCCTCATTTCCTCCAAGACGGTGATCATTTCCTACATCTGCCGCTGATTCTCGAAGAAGATCTGCATGCTCATCTACTGCTTTCAAAATACAGGTCAGAACAAGAAGGAACTGAATATTTTCATGTGGTGTTTTTCCAGGCTCTAAAAGATTAATTCCATCATCTGTTGTAAGAGACCAGTTATTATGCTTTCCGGAACCATTGACACCTGCAAATGGCTTTTCATGAAGAAGGCAGCGCATTCCATGACGGCTCGCCACTTTCTTGAGAATCCGCATCATCATCTGGTTGTGGTCCGCTGCAACATTTGCAGCCTCATAAATAGGAGCAAGCTCATGCTGCGCAGGAGCAACCTCGTTATGCTGTGTTTTTGCAGAAATACCAAGTTTCCAGCACTCCTCGTTTACCTCTTTCATATAAGCGGAAATTCTCTGACGAATCGTTCCAAGATAGTGATCGTCCATCTCCTGGCCCTTTGGAGGCATTGCTCCAAAAAGCGTCCTGCCTGTATATGTAAGGTCTTTTCTCTGCAGCCATTTATCTTTATCGATCAGGAAGTATTCCTGCTCTGCACCAACAGAAGGCGTTACTTTTTTTGAAGTTGTATTTCCAAAAAGACGGATAAGGCGAAGCGCCTGTGTATTTACTGCTTCCATAGAACGAAGCAGCGGTGTCTTCTGGTCTAAAGCCTCTCCTGTATAAGAACAGAAGGCTGTAGGAATACAGAGAGTTCCTCCTGCTGCATCGTGACGGACAAAAGCGGGAGAGGTACAATCCCATGTTGTATATCCTCTTGCCTCAAAAGTCGCGCGAAGACCGCCGGACGGAAAAGAAGAAGCATCCGGCTCTCCCTTTATCAGCTCTTTTCCCGAAAAACTCATAAGCACCTTTCCGTTTTCCATCGGAGCAGTGATAAATGCATCATGTTTCTCCGCAGTTACGCCGGTAAGTGGCTGAAACCAATGGCTGTAATGCGTTGCCCCTTTTTCGATTGCCCATTCTTTCATCTCGTGCGCCACCACATCGGCAATTTCCATAGACAGTTCTTTACCTTCCTGAATTGTCTTTTTCAGCTCCTTGTAAACCTTCTTTGGAAGTCTCTCCTGCATGACTGAATCATTAAATACGTCACACCCGAAGGTTTCCGCCACATTGATATACTCTCCCATTCCGTTTTCTCCTTTTTATTCGTTTGTCTTTTTGGTACTTCTAAGATAAAGATTTAGCGCCTCATGTCTGTTTTCAATTTCCACGAGACGATTGTTTCCTCCAAATTCTCCGTCCAGAGTCCAGGGTACCTCCTCCTCAGACTCTATGGTAATATGTGCTGATTTAAAGGAATGTATCAAATCTGTATTATCTTCCTGCGTGAGAACTGCCGTCAGTATTTCCTGCAGTTCAAGAGGATTTTTCGGCTTTGCAATAAGAGTGACCTCAAATAGGCCATCATTCATATCCACATTCTTTCCTGTAAGGTTTTTAAACCCTCCTACTGATCTGGAATTGGAAATCATTCCGAACATAAAATCATCTTCCACACACAGTTCTTTTGTCTTTACCCTCATATGATAAGACTTTATTGCAAAGAGACGCTTCGCTCCCTCCAGAACGTATGCCACATGTCCCAGGATATTTTTTAAATCCTGATCTGTCTGATAGGAAACATCCGTAAACAGGCCAAATGCGGCAATATAAGCAAATGTTTTTTTGTTAAACTTTCCAATATCACAGTGATACAGTTTCTCTTCCATGATCATAGAAGCTGCCTCCACCATATTTTTCGGCATAAACAGACTGTTTGCAAAATCATTTGTACTTCCTGCCGGTATATATCCAATAGGCACGGAGCTTTCTTTTTCCATAATACCTGTCACTACCTCATCCAGAGTTCCATCGCCTCCGCTGCACACGATCAGGTCTACTTTGCTTTCGTACTCCTTCGCCTTTTCATAGGCGTCCCTCGCCCCCTGCGTAGCATATGCAATTACTTCATAACCGCCTTTATTAAAAATATCCACTATATCAAGAAGATGGGCCTTTATTTTCCCTTTTCCTGCCTTAGGATTAAAGACGAACAATAATGTTTTTTCCATAATACGTCCCTCTTTTAAACAAAATGCGCGTAATCTACGCCTTATACTATAAAAAAAACATAGATAAAAGTCAATGTTTTTCTATATCAGATAAGCCCCAGATGGGAAAGCCCATTGCGTATTCCATAATGGAACATATCCTCTGTCACATAATCTGCAAGATTTAAAATCTTTTTAGAGCTGTTTCCCATTGCCACCTTATATGCCGCATACTCAAACATAGATAAATCGTTATTGCTGTCTCCAAACACAATGGTATCTTCCCAGGGAATATTCTGAATTTTAATAACTGCAGCAATCCCTACCGCTTTGCTGAACCCTTTAGGTATCATTTCTATGGTAGTGCCGGCCAGAGAACCGCTTTCGTGACGTATAACATCATAATAGGAAGCTAATTCCTGACATGCTTCCTCTGAACGACAGCCCAGCACCATTTTAGCACTGATTTTATTAATGCGCATTGTCTTTTCATTTCCTTTAATGGGACGCCATTTTTCCCCGAGCGCTTCTGTAATCAGATCTGTATACCAGTTTATCTCCGATGTATATTCGTCTTTATCATAATACATAAAATCAGCCCCCTCCATAACAGGAATCAGACCGTTTTTTCTTAGTACCTTTACAGAAAATTCTGCTTCCTCACATGTCATTTCTCTGTTAAAAAGGCGCTTTCCGTCTTTTTCTATGGTCGCACCGCAGGCAGTAATCATTCCTGTAAAGGGAATCTGCTCCAGATACCAGGGAACAAAAGCCCTGCTTCTCCCTGTACAAAGCCATGCCTCATGGCCGTTTTCTACCAGCTTTCGAACGGCTTCTATCGCACTGGCAGGAACCCCTTTTTTCATATCACATATGGTACCGTCCGCATCAAAAAACACTGCTTTTTTTCTCATAATGTTCTCCTTTCGTGCCGATAAAGAAAAAACCTCCGGAATCTATCCGAAGGTTTAAAGTAGCGAGAGGGGGATTCGAACCCTCGACACTACGGGTATGAACCGTATGCTCTAGCCAACTGAGCTATCTCGCCAAATATTATGAAAATGTATGGGACCTATAGGGCTCGAACCTATGACCCTCTGCTTGTAAGGCAGATGCTCTCCCAGCTGAGCTAAGATCCCATAAGTTTTGTACAATCTCGGATTTTATTCCGAAGATTAAGTAGCGAGAGGGGGATTCGAACCCTCGACACTACGGGTATGAACCGTATGCTCTAGCCAACTGAGCTATCTCGCCAAATATTATGAAAATGTATGGGACCTATAGGGCTCGAACCTATGACCCTCTGCTTGTAAGGCAGATGCTCTCCCAGCTGAGCTAAGATCCCTCAAGTTTTGTGCCGCTTATTTCGTGCACTCAACTTACTTTTCATAGTATATACGTAAACCCGGATTTTGTCAATACCTTTTTTTATTTTTTTGAATAATTTATTTTTTTCAAACAAAACATACTATTTTGCATCTTGTTTTCCGTTTATGATGTCAACACAGGGAAGCCTCAAATCGGCTTCCCCATGTCTCCTTATTTTTATTTAAAGTATTCCACACCAGATTCAAAAATCTGAATATCCTGCTCTCCGTAAATATTAATTGCAACTCCGTTATCACGTCGTTCACTGTGCGCCATTTTTCCGAGAACACGTCCGTCCGGACTTGTAATACCTTCTATATTAAGATAGGAACCATTTACGTTCCATTCTTCATTCTTTAAGAGTTCTCCGTCAGCACTTACATACTGAGTCGCAACCTGTCCGTTTGCAAAGAGTTTTGCAAGCCACTCATCATTTGCCACAAAACGTCCTTCTCCGTGTGAAGCCGGATTACAGTACACTCCGCCAAGCTGTGCTTTCTGAAGCCATGGAGACTTGTTGCTTACCACCTTTGTATAAACCATCTTAGACACATGACGTCCGATTGTATTATAAGTAAGTGTAGGAGAATCTGCTTTCTGTCCACAGATTTCACCATAAGGAACAAGACCAAGCTTAATAAGCGCCTGGAAACCATTACAGATACCAAGAGCAAGACCGTCACGCTCATTGAGAAGCTTCATAACTGCTTCTTTAATCTTTGCGTTCTGGAATGCAGTCGCAAAGAATTTTGCAGAACCATCCGGCTCATCTCCTGCTGAGAAACCGCCCGGGAACATAATCATCTGCGCCTGATTGATAGATTTTTCAAAAATCTCCACAGACTCGCGAATATCTTCTGCTGTCAGGTTTTTAAATACTTTTACATCTACCTCTGCACCTGCACGCTCAAACGCACGTGTGCTGTCGTATTCACAGTTTGTTCCAGGGAATACCGGAATAAATACTCTCGGTTTTGCAATTTTATTTTTGCATACATAAATCTCTTTTGCATCGTAAAGCTTTGTTTCCAGAGAAGCATTTTCTTCTTTTTCTTCTCCGGACTCTGTTTTAAATACTTTTTCCAGAGTGTTTTTCCATGTATGAAGTGCTTCTTCCATAGTAATCTCTGTATTTCCGTAAGAGAATTTACTGTCTTCTGTCACTTCACCAATCACTGTATAAGTAATAGAAAGGCTTCCAACTTTTCCATCCGGAACTTCACAGATAATATCGCCAAATCCAGGAGCAAAGAAATCTCTTTCGTCAAGATTATGCTCAATCTTCACACCCATACCATTACCAAAGGCCATCTTACTTACAGCAGCTGCAATACCGTGACGGTCAAGTGCATATGCCGAAATCACCTTGCCCTCTAAAATGTCATTGTGAAGTTTCTCATACTGTTCCATAAGAGCCGGATAATCCGGAAGATCATATTCGTCTCTCGGAGCTCTCATCCATACAAGCTTACTTCCGGCCTTCTTAAGTTCCGGTGTGATCACATCCTGGAGTTTTGCCACATCTACCGCAAAGGATACAAGTGTCGGAGGTACATCAATTTCATTGAATGTACCAGACATACTGTCTTTTCCTCCAATAGACGGAAGTCCGAATCCAAGCTGTGCGGAATATGCACCAAGAAGTGCTGCGAAAGGCTGACTCCATCTCTTTGGATTTTCTGTCATACGACGGAAATATTCCTGGAAAGTAAAGCGGATTTTCTTATAGTCGCCGCCTGCTGCCACAATTCTTGCAACAGATTCTGTCACAGCGTAAGCTGCTCCGTGGTAAGGACTCCAGGAAGAAAGATATGGATCAAATCCATAGCTCATCATAGTTACTGTATTTGTCTTTCCGTTTAATACCGGAACTTTTGCTACCATTGTCTGTGTCTCTGTAAGCTGGTACTTGCCACCATGAGGCATGAATACGCTGCCTGCTCCAATAGAGCCATCAAACATTTCTACAAGGCCTTTCTGAGAGCATACATTTAAGTCTCCAAGTGTTTCCAGCCATTTTGCCTTTACATCAGAAACCTCCGGACGCTCATGCAGCATATTTCCTTCTTTATTTGGAATTTCTACTTCTACTGCTGTTTCCTGGTGTGCACCGTTTGTATCAAGGAATGCACGGGAAATATTTACAATTTCCTTTCCTCTCCAAGAAAGAACAAGACGTGGCTCTTCTGTTACAACAGCAACAGGAATGGCTTCCAGGTTTTCCTCATTTGCGTATCCAAGGAAAGTATCTACATCTTTTGCATCTACTACTACTGCCATACGCTCCTGAGACTCGGAAATTGCAATTTCTGTGCCATCAAGACCTGCATATTTTTTCGGCACTTTATCAAGATCTACTTTGAGACCTGCAGCCAGTTCACCAATAGCTACAGAAACACCGCCTGCACCGAAGTCATTACATTTCTTAATCATATGGCTGACTTCTTCTCTTCTGAACATACGCTGAATCTTACGTTCTGTAGGTGCATTACCTTTCTGGACCTCTGCACCGCACACTTCAATAGAAGCCTCTGTATGTACCTTAGAAGAACCTGTCGCACCGCCGATTCCATCACGACCTGTGCGTCCGCCAAGAAGAATAATAATATCGCCCGGATCAGAATTTTCACGCACAACGGCTCTTCTTGGAGCTGCGCCGAGAACTGCACCAATTTCCATACGTTTTGCAACGTAATCCGGATGATAAATCTCTTTTACATAGCCTGTTGCCAGTCCAATCTGGTTTCCGTAAGAGCTGTATCCGTGAGCAGCTCCTCTTACCAGTTTTTTCTGAGGAAGCTTTCCTTTTAATGTATCTTTTACAGAAACAGTAGGATCTGCCGCACCTGTTACACGCATTGCCTGATATACATAAGTACGTCCGGAAAGCGGGTCACGGATTGCACCGCCCAGACAGGTTGCTGCACCGCCAAACGGTTCAATTTCTGTTGGATGGTTATGTGTTTCATTTTTAAAGTTAATGAGCCACTCTTCCTCTTTTCCATCTACATCTACAGGAACTACAATACTGCAGGCATTGATCTCATCAGATTCTTCCTGATCAGCAAGTTTTCCTTCTGCTTTTAATTTTTTCATTGCCATGAGAGCAAGATCCATAAGGCAGACAAATTTATCATCGCGGCCTTTATAAAGAACTTCTCTGTCTGCCAGATATTCTTTATATGTATTTTCAATCGGAGCTTTATAATCTCCCTCTCCGAATTTTACGTCTGTAAGCTCTGTGGAGAATGTAGTATGACGACAGTGATCTGACCAGTATGTATCCAGTACACGGATTTCCGTCACAGACGGGTCACGCTTTTCTTCTCCTTTAAAGTACTTCTGGATATGAAGAAAATCCTTAAATGTCATCGCCAGGTTCAAAGAGCTGTAAAGCGCTTTAAGCTCCTCTTCCGGCATATCCTGGAAGCCTTCAAAAATCTTTACATCTTCCGGCTCATCAAATACAGTCACAAGTGTTTCCGGTTTTTCAGCTCCTGTTTCACGGGAATCTACAGGGTTGATACAATGATTTTTAATTGCAGCAAGCTCTTCCTCTGTAATATCCCCTTCTATAACATAAGTAGTTGCAGAACGGATAATCGGCTTTGCATTCTCATTTAAAAACTGTACACACTGCACTGCAGAATCTGCTCTCTGATCAAACTGTCCCGGCAGATATTCTACAGAAAAAACATGTGCATTTTCTGCTGTCTCAAATTTCTCCAGATATAAGTCATCTACAGGAGGCTCTGCAAATACAGTTCTGCATGCCTTCTCAAATACTTCATCCTCAATATTTTCCACATCATAACGAATCAGTTCACGTACTGCTGTCACATTTTCAATACCCAGATAGCTGCTGATTTCGTGTTTTAATTCTTTTGCCTGTACTGCAAAGGCAGGTTTCTTCTCTACATAAACTCGTCTTACGCTGCTCATGAAAAGCTCCTTTCTTAAAACCAGTATATAACTGTGGCTTGCACCATTACTGATTTTATAGTATCATAAGTAATATCATTAGTAAAATTAATATATCTTATATTTTTTATTAGAACAACTTATTTATGGAGTGAATCATTATGGACATTAATCTTGAGCTGTATAAAGTTTTTTATTATGTTGCCACAACATTAAGCTTTTCAGAAGCATCCCGCCAGCTTTTTATCTCCCAGTCTGCTGTAAGTCAGTCTGTAAAAACCCTGGAGAAAAAACTAAACCATACTCTTTTCATACGAAGTACAAAAAAAGTTCACCTTACTCCGGAAGGTGAACTTCTTCTTCAGCACGTTTCCCCCGCCATTCAAATGTTAAGCGAAGGAGAATCTATGCTCACAAGCGGCAATACTCTCACCGGGCAGCTTCGTATTGGAGCCAGCGACACTATCTGCCGCTACTGCCTGATTGACGCCCTTCAGAAATTCCACAAAAGCTACCCGGATGTGCGTATAAAAATCACGAACAGCACTTCTATCGGCTGTGTGGAGCTTCTTGATAAAGGGCAGGTAGACCTGATTGTATGCAATTCCCCAAACTCCCGCTTAAACACACACAGACAGGTGCAGGTAATTCAGGAATTCGAAGATATATTCGCAGCAAACCCAGAATACTTCCCTTTTACAGAAAAACCAATTTCTTTAAAAGAACTTCTTGACTTTCCTATTCTTATGCTTTCCCAAAAAAGCACTACCAATGAATACCTTCATCAGATTTTTACAGCACAAGGATTACGTCTGATTCCTGAAGTAGAATTAAACAGCAATGACCTCCTTCTGGATCTTGCCCGCATCGGTCTTGGAATTGCCTGTGTTCCAAATTATATGTTAAAGCAACAGACAACGCTGCTTCCCGTTCCTTTAAAGACGCCTCTTCCCCTCCGGCAGATTGTTCTTGTACAGCATGACACTCTTCCTTTATCTCCTGCTGCAGAGCGTTTTATGAAAACCTTTCAGGAAAATCGGGAAACAATTCCCTGACCACCTGAGAAACCGTCTGTATTTCAGATATTTTCCAGGCATCTGCACCACAGAAAATAAGCGCATCCTCTACATTGCCTTCTGCCGCCTGTATAAGCGCATCTGTAATACAATAGGGAATTTCTCCCGGATTACATCTGTGAAGACATTTATGACATTTGCAGAGTTTTTTTTCACCTCTTTCTACTTTTTCTAAAAACGCATTATGTATAGCTCGTCCCGGCATTCCCACGGGACTTTTTACAATACAGATGTCCTCTTTTTTCGCCTTTACATATGCCTCTTTATATTCTGACGCCGCATCGCATTCTTTTGTTGTCACAAATCTGGTTGCCACCTGAATTCCATCCGCCCCAATAGAAAAAGCTTCTTCTGCTTTTTCTCTGGAATCTATTCCTCCTGCCAGAATTACCGGTATTTTTTCTCCGTATTTTTCTTCATACGTTTTCACAAGCCTTAAAATCGCTCCAATTTCTTCTTTATACTTATTCTCCGTAAAAAACTCAAGCTGCTCTTTTGTAAACCCGAGATGACCTCCTGCCTTTGGTCCCTCAACGATAAGCAAATCCGGAATTTTCTTATACTTTTTATCCCAGTATTTTAAAATCACAGAAGCAGATTTCTCCGTAGATACGATTGGGGCGATTGCAGTATCGATCCCTTCTGTATATGCCGGCAAATCTACAGGAAGCCCTGCACCCGAAACAATGAAATCCACCCCTGCTTTTACCGCTTCTCTAACATAGCTTTCGTAACCATTCATAGCTGTCATAATATTCATCCCTATCACTCCTTCTTTTGAAAGAGCTCTGGCTTTTTCTACTTCTTTATGAATGGCACGAAGATTCGCTGTCAACGGTTCTTCATCAAAATCCGGTTCTCGAAACCCAATCTGGGCAGCGGAAATCACTCCTGCTCCTCCTTCTGCCGCCACTGCTCCTGCCAGACCTCCAAGACTGATTCCAATCCCCATTCCTCCCTGTATAAGCGGAAGTTTTGTATATTTCTTTCCTATTTTCAAACCCTGATACTGTTTCATAATTCCTCTCCATATATTTTGATATTCAAATTATTTTACATCAAAAGTATATCATTGAAAATGGTTTTGTCAAGTATTAATTATTATATAATGTAGTTTTTATTACTATATATGTCAGGGATTTATAAAAGTAAACAAGCAGCTCCGGTTTCCCAAAGCTGCCTGTCTGTTTATTTCGGCATTACTGCATCTGCCGCTTCAATATATACATTTTCAATTTCATGGAAAGCGCCGGAATCTGCTTTGGAAGCATACTCCATATCAATCGGCATTTTTCCAAGAACAGGTGCATTCAATTCCTGTGCAATCGCATCAATGTTACTTTCCCCAAAGATTTTAATCTCTTTTCCGCAGTCCGGACATTTTACAAAGCTGTAGTTTTCTACAATTCCAAGTACCGGAACTTTCATCATCTCTGCCATGTTAAATGCTTTTTTCACAATCATTTTTACAAGATCCTGAGGAGAGGTTACTACAACTACGCCTTCAATAGGAAGGGACTGAAATACAGTAAGAGGAACATCACCTGTTCCCGGAGGCATATCTACAAACAAATAATCCAGATCCCCCCAGACTACATCTGTCCAGAACTGTTTTACCATATTTGCAAGAATCGGTCCTCTCCAGATAACAGGAGTATCTTCCGTCGGAAGAAGAAGGTTGATTGACATAATCTTAATACCGTTCTTTGTTTCCATCGGATAAATTCCATTATCATCTGCCTGAGCAGCGCCTGTCACTCCATACATTTTCGGAATGGAAGGACCTGTAATATCTGCATCCATGATGCCTACTTTGTAGCCCTTTGCCGCCATTCTGTTTGCAAGAGAACCTGTCACAAATGACTTTCCTACGCCGCCCTTTCCACTTACAACACCAATTACGTGTTTAATATTTGAATATACATTCATTGTTTCCTGAAGGCTCTTTGGTTCTTTGTGGGAACAACCTTCACAGCTTGTTTTGTCGCAGGTTGTACTGCTGCACTCTTTTGCCATCTCTATATCTCCTTTTCTTTTTATTTCATAAATCTGTCAATCGCTTTTTCAAGCTCCTTAATTGCTTCTTTATCACCATTTTCCACCGCATCTACAATACAGTGTTCAATATGATCCTGCAAAATAATTTTGCCGGTATTATTAATGGCTGATTTCACTGCCGAAAGCTGTATCAGCACTTCACTGCAGTCTCTTCCATCTTCCACCATTCTCCGGATCGACTCCATATGTCCAATTGCTCTGGAAAGCCTATTTAATACAGCTTTTGTATGGGCATGGCTATGCGTATGCCCATGAGGCCCGTGGTTGTGTGCTTCATGATCACCATGACTATGCTCTACAACCGTTCCATCTTCAAGAATATGGACATGTTTTTCATTTTCCTGACTCATTTTGTCCTCCGTCCTGCTTTTGGCAGGCTTCTCTGTATACTTCTGCATACTTTTTCTATTATAACAAAGCTTTATATTTCTGTAAAGGAGCAGCGCTGTTTTATCTGAGAAGTCTGAATATCAAATACCACTGTTCCATCTGCAAGAAGCGTTTTTTCAAAAGACACATCGTCTCCCTGAAATTTACTGCGAATGTATGCTTCCGGATCTTCGATTTCCACTTCTTCCACAAATACATCTCTCATCTGATTTCGTGGACATTTATTAAAAATCTCCCAAATTACTTCGTATTCTTTCATTTTACCAATCCTTTCCTGTGCCTTCTTACCTATTATAATTATTTTATTGTTTTTTGTCAAAAATAATTGCACATTAGCGATTTTTAGCGTATTAAAGATATAATCTAAAAAATTAAACGATAAAATAAAAGGAGAGACTTTATGCAGCTTTTAAAAGACAGAATCCTGAAAGACGGTGTAGTAAAACCGGGAAATGTTTTAAAAGTGGATAGTTTTCTGAACCATCAGATGGATATTAATCTCATCAACGAAATCGGCAAAGAATTCAAATCTCGTTTCGCAGACTGTCCTATTACTAAAATTCTTACGATAGAAGCTTCCGGAATCGGCATTGCCTGTATTGTAGCACAATATTTTAACGTTCCTGTTGTATTTGCAAAAAAAGCCCAGAGTATCAATCTGGACGGAGAAATGTATACAACAAAAGTGGAATCCTTCACTCATAAAAAGGTTTACGATGTCATTCTCTCAAAGAAATTCCTCAGACCAGAAGATCATGTACTTCTTATTGATGATTTCCTTGCAAACGGCTGTGCCCTTCTCGGATTAATCGACATTGTAAAAAAATCCGGTGCCACTCTGGAAGGCGCTGGAATTGTAATTGAAAAAGGTTTCCAGACCGGTGGAAAACAGATCCGTGACATGGGAATCCGTCTGGAATCTCTTGCAATCATCGATTCTATGACAGATACTTCTCTTACATTCCGGGATTAAATTTTATTTTCCTTAACGCATGAAAAAAGGAACTCATAACGAGTTCCTTTTTTTCATGCGTTTCTTTATTTCGCTCTCTTTAAAAGAGTAGGTTTTTTTGTTGGCTCCGGCGCTTCCGTTAATTCAGGCGCTTCTGTTGGTTCTGAAATCACTGTTGGTTCCGGAGTTTCTGAAGGAGTTGAAGTCACGGTTGGTTCCGGAGTTTCTGAAGGAGTTGAAGTCACGGTTGGTTCCGGTTGAATTTCCTCCTCTTCATAATAGCCGTTATCTATTAGCATCTCATAATTATCTTTATCAATGATTTCTCCCTCACAGGTGTATGTGCCGATAATTTTTCTGCCATTATCGTACTGCTCATAATCTGTCACTTCCGGTTTTTCTCCTCCAAGATATGTGAGAACCATTTTGGCACAATCTTCCGCAAGCGTACGTCTGTCAAGAAATACGGTAAATCCAATCTCTTCAGATGCCAATTTCTTCACCACTTCTGATTTGCTTCCAAGCCCCGTAATATACGGCATTTCTTCGCTTCCCGGCAAAATTTCTCTTCCTTCCAGAACGCCTAAAGCTCCGTATGCAAAGTCATCACTTGCCGTACATAAAATATCAAGTTTCTCTCCGTTCTGATAAAAACCATCAAGAATTTCTCCCAGCTTTGTCTCTGCCGTCCCTGTACTCCAGCGCATAACAGAGGTATCATCAAAAGAAGTCTTCTGAGACTGGCTCACAAGAGTTCCATCATCAAAGTAACTCTGAAGAACCTCCATAATTCCATTATAAAGAAAAAGCGAATGGCTTTCGTCAGGAGACCCCATCAAAAACTCGATATTATACGATTCATGGTTTTCTCGTGCCTTATCCAGTTCCTTCGCCTTTACAATATTTTCTCCGATCATCTGCCCGATTTTTCTGAGATCAAAAGTCACGTAATATTTTACTGCATCTGTATTCATAATCAGCGTATCATAAGAAAAAACAGGAATAGTCTTTTCTTTCGCCTCACTTAATACATCTTCCAGTCCGTAAGGATCAGACGGTGCTACAATAAGAGCGGACGCTTCTTCTTCCAGAAATTCCTGGATTTGAGACACCTGAAGAGAAGTATCTTCTCCTGCATAACAGATTTCCACATCGTATCCATCTCCGTTTAATTCTTCCTCCAGAATCTCAGCATCTGCCATCCATTTTTCGTCTGTCTCGTCCGATGGCAGGAGAATGCCGACTTTCCCTTTCGGTTCTTCCTCTGGCTCATCCTTTTCTTTTTCTTCTTCCTCTTCTGTATTTTTCAGTTCTACCGGAGGCGTCTCTCCTGTTCCCTCTTTTTCTGTTGCCTCGCTTTCATTTGCCGCTTCCGTTGCTTCTTTACTCTTGCCGCAGCCGGCAAAAAGAGAAAGAGCTAAAGACACACCCAATAAAAGCATCGCTGTCTTTTTTTTCATAATCCTGTCCTTTCTGATGTTTTAGAACCTTAGATTCTATATTCTACCATATAAAACAATAAGGTGTCAAAAGCGTATCGCTTTCGGCACCTTATCAACCAGCCGATTATTCTGCCGGTACGAATTCTTCTTTACCAAGTCCACAGACAGGGCATACCCAATCTTCCGGAAGATCCTCAAATGCTGTTCCCGGCTCGATTCCGTTATCCGGATCGCCTACCTCCGGGTCATATTCGTATCCACATGGTTCACATACATATTTCTGCATAATGTGTACTCCTTTCATTTATATATATTATTTTTTTAATCTTTAATTACAGAGTTCTTTTCTCTGTTAATGGTAATTATACAATCGAAGTCCACTATTTGCAAGTCCTTTTTTTATTATTTTAAAACAGAGCAGCAGTCAATCAGACTGCTGCTCTGCCGGTCAGTTTTTGAATCTCGTATTTAGATTACCGAACAAATTTTGCATCTGCCCATACAGACGGAACGTTAGAATAAATAAAGATATCTGGCTGCTCATCTGGAACAGCTACAATTTTTAATTCACTTGCTCCCTCTACGTCTACTGTCACTTTTTCCATCGGAGTATCAGCATGCATTTCTCCTGTAGATGCCTTCAACTCACCATCTACATAGAACTCATAGGATTTTACAAATATATCTTCTTCCGGAAGATTATCCTGATTTAATCCTACAAAAGTTTCAAAAGATTTAAAGCCTTTATCTTTAATATCAAATACAAATTCACAGGCTTTAGAAGAACTGATACCTTTGTCAAACTCTTTTACTTCTCCATTTTCATCTAAAAGATGAAGTTTTGTTTTCTTTAAAGAACGATCTCTTAAAGCTTCGCCCCATCCAGAAGAAACCTCTTTTGTGATCGGAGATCTTCCCGGTGTTACAAAGGCTGTGTATTCCATATCACTTGCATACACAAATCCTTCTTTTTCCAGGTGAATAGTGTAAGTCTGATCTTTGCCAAGGCTGTTTGTTCCGTGGATTACAACATCTCCCGGTACCGCTTCCGGCATCTGTACTTCTATTTTTGCATCTTCGTTAACCGGTACCGCTGTAATTTCCGGAAGTGTTTCATCTGTAAGTTTTACCGTATATTCATAACGTTCTCCGAAGAATTCATTATAATCTGTTTCCAGATATGTGCTCTTCATCGGAACTCCGTTAACAAGAATGTCTTTTACTGTTCCATCATTATATACTTTCTTGCTGTCTTCTGTAGCCGCCTCTTTTGTAAAGCCTGTTACCGGATGCAGTCTGTAGGAATATTCGTAAGAGTGATCTGCTTTTACCAGATATTCATCATGAGGCCAAGCTCCCCATGTTGTATCTCCTGCAACACCCTGCTGCACTTTATTGATTTTAAAGGAAATGCTGTTGTCTTTCTGAAGCTCATATGCGTGTCTTGTTTCGTTTAATTCTTCATCTGTATAGTGAAGTGCACTAAACTCAAAGTCTTTTTCCGCACTTGCCATTAATCCATTGCCTTCATCATCTGTCAGTGCTACCCATGTTACTCCTGTTCTTGTTCCGGTTTCGCCCGGTGTTTCGTATGGAATATATAAATCATCTGCAGTTGTCTCATAAATGCCTTTAAATGCACCTGTGTTACGATCAATGTAGTTTTCCTGCGGTCCGCATCCAAAATAAGTTACGTTGTTGTATTTTGCAGGAACCTTCATCGTTGTACCGATAAGAGGAATTAAATCGTAAGAATCAGATGGCATAATCTGGTTTTCTACTACAATATCACCATTTCCATAGATCACATATCCTGTCACATATGGAACACCATTTCCAAGAGCGCCTTTTACACGGATGCGAAGTGCACCATCTGCAATCGTTTCTGTTTCAACTGTCTCGATTGTACGTGTTTTTTCTGCTTTCTCCCACTCTGCTGCAAAATCTGCCATAGAAGAAGCTCTGTCATTTTCGTTCAGTGCACGTGTGAAGTTCGGCTCTAAAGGAGCATCCAGAAGTTCATTTTCACCATATACATAAGATGTAAGAGCTCCTGTCTCTTTATTCACTACTGCTTTGAATCCTTCTCCTGAAACTGTATATTCTTTCTCGCCATCCTCTACATTTAAAGCTGTCATAGCTGAAATATCTTCGGCTTTTACTGCTTCGCCGCTTCCATCCAGTTTAAACTGCTCTTCAATTACATGATGTCCTGCTTTTGCCCATTCCGTGTCTTCCTTTAAGGAGAATACACAAGTAAGGTGGTACTGAGAACCTGGTTTTTTCTCAAAATCTTTAATGGAAAGTTTTACATCTGCAGAAGCAAGCGGATCAACAGCAACCTCTTCGGTACCACTCTGAATCTCATATCCATCTTCTGTTAATGTCCAGGTGAAATCATATTCACTAAGATTTGTAAACAGATTTTCATTGGATACGGTTACTATGTTATCACCTTTCCATTCAATATCTCCGTTCTGATAAACTTTCTTAACTTCCAGAAGCTCCGGCTGTGCAGTACGATCTGGGAATACAAGACCATTCTGGCAGAAGTTTCCTGCATTTGGAGAATCCATCCAGTCACCGCCGTATGCAAAATAAGTTTCCTGCTCGCGAGGTGTTTCTTTTCCATCTTCAAATGCAAACCATGCAGCTGCATCTTCTGCTTCTGTACGTTCTTCACTTAATTCCTCTTCGGTAAGTGCTCTTGGAATTACATGAACTTCGTCAAATGTTCCAGGGAATACTTCAGAATCTGTATAGGAAACAGCACCTACAACCATATTTCCGTTTTCAAAGCTTCCTTCCGGAATTACACATGCAGCCTCTCCTGATAACTTGTTATCAATATAAACTTTTACATTTTCTCCATCATAAACTACTGCTACCTTATGCCATTCACCAAACCAGTTTTCCGGCATTTCTGCAGTAATCTCTGCTCCGTCACCGGCATTGACAGAAACAACTAATGATTTTCCGCATGCAGATTCTTCATTTGTTTTTGAGTAAACAGAAATCGTTCCCTCGCCTAATCCCATTGTACGGGTACTGTTTTCAATGTTTTCTTCTTCTTTTACTGCAAATTCAAGAGTAAACGGTCCGTTCAAGCGTAATTTTTCATTGTCATGAACATACATTTTTCCGGCAAGACCTTTTCCTTTGATACCTTCTGCTGCTCTGTTTCCCCATACCTCATAGCGAAGATCTTTTACACTTGCCTCCGGATATTCTACAATAGAATCTGTTTTTGTACTAATCGACTGATCTACCCAGTCCCAGATGAATCCACCGATCAGATTCGGGTATTTATCAATAATATCCCAATACTCCGTTAAGTTTCCAACAGAATTTCCCATAGCATGTGCATATTCGCAAAGAACAAACGGCTTTTTACAATTCTTTCCAAAGTATTCTACTGCAGTTGTTCTGGGATACATTTCTGAATGAATATCTGCATAATCATTCTCACCTTCGTAGTGAGTCGGTCTTGTACTGTCTAATTCGTGGATCAGATCATTTCCGGCTCCATAGTTTTCTCCGCTTCCGGCTTCATTACCCAGAGACCAGATAATAACTGAAGGATGGTTCTTATCTCTCTGTACCATATTTTCAATACGATATAAGAGAGCTGTTTTCCAGTCTTCTCCCTCTCCCGGAATATTAATTTCTTTTCCCATCAATCCATGCGATTCGTTATTTGTTTCATCTAAAACATAAAGTCCATATTCGTCACACAGTTCATACCAGCGTGGATCATTTGGATAATGCGATGTTCTGACTGCATTCAGGTTATTCTGTTTCATTAATTCAATATCCTTACGCATCATCTCTTCTGTCGGAACTCGTCCAAGATCCGGATCCACTTCATGGCGGTTGGCACCTCTAAGGCTGACCGGCTGTCCATTTACAAGAATTCTTGCATTTGTGGTATCTTTATCTGCGATTTCAATTTCTCGGAATCCGATTTTAACAGCAGTTGCTTCTACTTCTTCCTCTCCGTTATAGAGACAAAGTCCCAGGGTGTATAAATTAGGTTTTTCAGCAGACCATTTTGCAGGATTCTTTACATTTGCAGAAATAACAGCTTCCGCTTCTTCTCCGTCAAATTTAACTTCTGTTTCCAGGCCTTCTGTTTCTACCAGATTTCCTTCTGCGTCAAAAAGCTGTGCTTTTATGCGATAATCTGCCCCTTCTACGTCTTTAAATTTTCGGAAAGATGTTTTCACAGAAAGATTCGCATCTTTGTACTGATCGTCCAGATCTGTCTCTACTTTAAAGTCTCTGATTTCTGCTGCACCCTTGCTTGTAAGATATACATCACGGAAAATACCGGGAAGACGAAGGAAATCCTGATCCTCCAGCCAGCTTCCATCACTCCAGCGATATACCTGAACCGCAATCGTATTTTCTCCTTCCTGGAGATATGGAGTAATATCAAATTCTGCTCTGGTAAAAGAATCTTCGCTATATCCAACTTGTTTTCCATTTACCCAAAGATAAAATGCAGATTCTACTGCCTCAAAGTTTAAAAATACTTCTCTGTTTTTCCAGCCTTCGTCAAGCTGAAATTTTGTACGATATGTTCCTACTGTATTTCCTTTTTTCATTGCCTGTCCAGGCTCTAAATCTTCTGTATACGTCCACGGATACGTCGTGTTTGTATACATAGGATTTTCATACTTAAATGTTCCGTCTTCATTTTTTACCACATTCCAGTTGCTGGGTACCTGAATATCATCCCAGCTGCTGTCATCAAAATCAGAAGCCTGAAAATCGGAAGGTTTTTCATCCAGCGTTTTCGCAAAATTAAATTTCCATGTTCCGTTTAATAGTTTGTAATACTTACTATCTTCTTTTTTCATGGATTTTGCAGCATCCAGAGAATCATATGGATAAAAAGTAGCTCTTGCCCGTTCCTTATTTACTTCTGTGATTTCCGGATGTCCATCCCACTCTTCCCCTGTAAAGTTTACAGTTTCCGTTGCTTCTGCAGCAGCAACCGCCGACGGAACAGATAACACCATTGCAGCAGTCATCAAAGACAGACCTGTACATAATGTTTTCTTTTTCATGCGAAACCTCCTGTTTTTTGTATATTTGAAATTTTATCCAATAATATCATATGAATTGCATAAAATACATGCGTTTTTTTTGCATTATATATGGATTTTTTTATTTTATATGGATTCTTTTTGTATATTTTCGTGATTATGTACAACAAAAAAAAGAAATGAAGATGATTCTCTCCATTTCTTCTCTTATTATATTTTACGCTTCTTTTTTCACAAATCTATTGAAAATATAATCATTTGCTGCCTTTTCCTGGCTGTCATCAAGAGCTGAAAGTGTTATTTTCTCTCCGTATTTCTTTCTCAGTGCACGAAGAATCAATTCGTCTGCAAGTTGTGGATTTTTAGGAAGAAGAGGACCATGAAGATAAGTACCTATCACATTTTTATATACAACGCCTTCGTATCCTGATTTTCCATCGTTTCCAGAACCGTATAAAACTTTCCCAAGAGGTTTATTTTCCCCTATAAAAGTTCTTCCGCCATGATTTTCAAACCCCACAATCGGCATATCAAAAAGCTCACTCTGCAGTACAATATTGTCAATCAAACGGTTTTCTCCCTGTTCTGTATACATATCTACAAGGGAAAGCCCCTCTATGATTCCTTCCTCTGTTTTATAATAATTACCAAGAAGCTGATAACCTCCACAAATGGCAATCACAACGCCATCCTGTTCTACATATTCTTTAAAATCCTTTTGAATTTCCTTTAATTTCTCACACACAAGCATCTGCTCTCTGTCGGAACCGCCTCCCAGAAGTACAATATCCAAATTGGAAAAATCAATTTTATCGTCCAACTCAAAGGCTATTGTTTCTGCCTCGATTCCTCTCCAGAGACATCTCTTCATAAGACACTGAATATTCCCTCTGTCGCCGTAAAGGTTTAAAAGATCCGGGTATAAATGTCCGATAGTAAGTTTCATTTCTTTTCCCCCTCCAGCTTTTTCAGTATATTTCTTGTACTGAAAAGCGCAGTATAATTTACAAGCACATAGAGATTTCCTGTTCCCTTTTGCACACAGCTCTTTACAGCGCTCTCCACATCCGGCTCAAGCTCTGAAGGAATATCCACGTATTTCAGACGTAAACGCATATCCTGGCAGCGAATCCCGCTTACTGTAATAGAGCGGATACTCTCTTCTTTTAAAAGGTCGAAATCCACATCCCAGAGCCAGGAAATATCCCTTCCGTCCTGCGCATTATCATTAATAACAATCATAATATCTTTCGGGCTTTTATCCTGCATAACAGCAGAAATATTCTGATTGAATCCGGCCGGATTTTTGGCAAGATTCAGCATGACACCTGTTCCTTCTATACGGAACTGTTCCATACGCCCATTTTCCGGATTAAAGCTTTTCAGCATTTCATAAAAACTATTTCCGGAAAATCCTGCTGTGCGAAGCGCCGCATATGCTGCGAGGATATTGTACACATTATAAAATCCCTTATAATTAGCCGATAAAAGCTTATCTTCCACCCGGAAAGAAAGCTGCTCTCCTACCTTTACATCAAAGGCATCATACTGAAGCTCCGGTCTTTGAAATCCACATTTTGGACATTTATAATCCCCCAGCTGGCTGTAATGATAAAAACTGTACTGAAGTCTTTCTCCGCATTTTTTACAGAAACGTCCCTCTCTGATTTCATTTGCAGCAGACTGCACTACAGGTCTGCTGATTCCATACGTCACATAAGGATTTCCGCTGTCCATCGCAAGATACGCCGAAAGCGCATCGTCTCCATTTACAATCACTTTCATATCCGGAACTTTACGCATCATCTCTTCCAGAATATTCATGGTAATATCAATTTCCCCGTAACGGTCAAGCTGGTCGCGGAAAAGATTGGTCATGACCATATAATCCGGACGGATCGCAGGGAATATATATTTTGTAGATGCCTCGTCCACCTCAATGCAGGCATAATCTGCATCCAGCGTTCCATTCCATTTTGCCCCGAGAACAAAAGCTGCCACAACACCGTTTAGCATATTAGAACCTGTATGATTACAGATTACTTTTTTTCCTTCTTTTTCAAGAGCTGCGCAGAGCATATTATTTGTTGTTGTTTTTCCGTTTGTTCCACAGACTACATATATTTTTTCTCTTACCTGAGCAGAAAGCTGTTCCAGAATATCAGGACAGATCTTCAAGGCAATTTTTCCTGCCCAAGTTACGCCCTGGCGTCCCATCTTTTTACATATATATCCTGTAAATTTTGCTGCTGTCACTGCAGCCATTCTTCTTATTTTCATTTTCTGTAAATCCTTTGTTTTCTTCTTAAAATCATTATTTCCCTTCTTCAACGATTTTACGATACTTTCCTCAAATAATCAAGGATAAAAAGATTCTCATTGCTCAATCCTGTAACACAAAAGGTGTCTGCCATACGACAGACACCTTTTGGGGCTGAATATTAAACTAACTCGATTAATACTTCCATTGCAGCATCGCCCTTACGCGGTCCGATTTTGATGATTCTTGTGTAACCACCGTTACGGTCAACGTATTTTGGAGCGATTTCAGTAAACATTTTATTTACCATATCTACTTCTTTTGTATTTTTCTTTCTTCCAGCGCCATTTGCAGGTACTTCTTTCACTGGATAGAAAACTTTCATCATCTGACGACGAGCGTGAAGTCTGGACGGAGCATCTTTTGTGATTTCCTTCTGTACTTCATCGTATACAGTTTTCTTCTTTCCGTCTACAACTTCTTTTACTCTCTTGCCTTCAGCGTCTTTGCGAGCAACTTTAGCTGTTACAGTAACTGTCTCGAAGTTGTCTTTCTCACGTACAGCCATAGCAATAAGGCCTTCAGCGATTTTACGGATTTCTTTCGCTTTTGCTTCTGTAGTAACAATTTTGCCATTGTATAACAGATTTGTTACCTGGTTTCTCAGTAATGCTTTTCTCTGAGCAGAAGTTCTGCTTAATTTTCTATATTTTGCCATTTTATTTTCCTCCATCTGTGGGACAGCGAAACATGCTTGTTCGGTCTTACTGCTCCGCTGCTTAGGCATCCCCACCAAGTATATTTAAACTGCGTCTGCACCTGAACTTACAGAATGCTTTATTCCTCTGTAGGCTGAAGCTGCAATCCAAGTTCTTTCAGTTTTGCAAGAACTTCTTCCAGTGATTTACGACCAAGGTTACGAACCTTCATCATATCATCGGAAGTTTTATTGCACAGCTCTTCTACTGTATTAATTCCGGCTCTCTTTAAGCAGTTATAAGAACGAACGGAAAGCTCCAGCTCATCAATGCTCATTTCAAGAACCTTCTCTTTTTCATTGTCTTCTTTCTCAATCATAACCTCAGCGGTCTTTGCATTTTCAGAAAGGTCAATGAAAAGGCTTAAATGCTCACTTAATACTTTTGCAGCAAGGCTTACTGCCTCGTCTGGATCAAGTGTTCCATTTGTATATACATCCAGTGTAAGCTTATCGTAATCTGTAACCTGACCTACACGAGTGTTTTCCACAATCATGTTTACTCTGTCTACCGGAGTATAAATTGCATCTACTGCAAGAACTCCGATCGGCATATCATCAGATTTTCCTTTATCGGCACTTACATAACCGCGTCCTTTTGTGATAGTAAGTTCCATTGCAAGTCTGCAGTCCTTACCGCCATTTAAGGTTGCGATCACCTGATCAGGATTCATAATTTCAATATCCTGATCAGCCTGAATATCTGCTGCTGTTACAACACCTTTTCCCTCACACTCAATGTATGCGGTCTTTGGCTCATTATCACTGCTGTTATTCTTGATTGCAAGACTCTTCAGATTCATGATGATTTCAGATACGTCTTCCTTCACTCCCGGAATGGAACTGAATTCATGAAGCACTCCATCAATCTTAACCTGGCTTACTGCTGCTCCCGGCAGGGAGGACAGCATAATTCTGCGAAGAGAATTGCCAAGTGTAGTACCGTAACCTCTCTCAAGAGGCTCTACTACGAATCTTCCAAATTTCTTATCTTCAGATAACTCTGTAATTTCGATTTTTGGTTTATTAAAATCAAACACTATAAAGTCCCTCCTTCTGGGTATTCAACGTTTGAGGGGTAAAATTATACTTTATTATTTAGAATACAGCTCGACGATAAGCATTTCATTTACAGGAACGTCGATTGCTTCTCTTCTTGGAAGTTCTTTTACTGTTCCTCTTAAGTTGTCCTGATCTGCTTCCAGCCATTCCGGTACAAGTCTTCCGCCTGTTACTTCAAGAATGCCTTTGTATCTTTCAGAACCTTTTGCTTTTTCTTTGATTTCAATTACATCACCAGCTTTAATAAGGTAAGATGGGATGTTTACACATTTGCCGTTTACAAGAATGTGCTTGTGGTCAACAATCTGACGAGCTTCTCTTCTTGTTCTTGCAAATCCAAGACGGAATACTACGTTATCCAGTCTTGTCTCAAGCATGATCATCATGTTTTCACCAGTCTGGCCCGGCATTCTGTCCGCTTTCTTGTAGTAATTACGGAAAGGTTTCTCAAGAACTCCGTAGATGAATTTTGCTTTCTGTTTTTCTCTTAACTGTAAACCGTATTCAGAGATTTTGCGGTTTGCACGTTTTAACTGTCTTGTGGATTTTTTATCAATTCCTAAGTAAATTGGATCCAGACCAAGGGATCTGCATCTTTTCAGAACAGGCACTCTATTTACAGCCATTTCAAACTACCTCCTAATTAGACTCTTCTGCGTTTTGGTGGACGGCATCCGTTGTGTGGAACAGGTGTTACGTCACGAATACTTGTTACTTCTAATCCGCAAGCCTGAAGAGCACGGATTGCAGCTTCACGTCCTGAACCAGGACCTTTTACCATAACGTCAACTGTTTTTAAGCCATGTACTAACGCAGCTTTTGTTGCTGTTTCAGCAGCCATCTGTGCTGCATAAGGAGTAGATTTCCTTGAACCTCTAAATCCCAGACCGCCTGCACTTGCCCATGAAAGAGCGTTTCCTTCACTGTCAGTCAGTGTAACAATTGTATTGTTAAAGGAAGACTGAATGTGTGCCTGTCCGTGTTCAACGTTTTTCTTGACACGACGTTTTGTCGTTTTCTTAGTCACTTTTGCCATTTTAAAACTAACCTACACTTTCCTTTTTATTATCTATTTATCAACAAATTACTTTTTCTTGTTTGCAACAGTTCTCTTAGGACCTTTGCGTGTTCTTGCATTTGTTTTTGTCTTCTGGCCACGAACCGGAAGTCCTTTACGATGACGGATACCTCTGTAGCATCCGATTTCCTGCAGTCTCTTAATGTTGAGGGCGATTTCTCTACGAAGGTCACCTTCTACTGTCATTGTTTCATCAATAACAGAACTGATATTTTTGATTTCTTCGTCTGTCAGATCTCTTACACGAGTGTCAGGATTTACGCCTGCTTTCTCAAGGATCTGAGTTGCGCTTGGTCTGCCGATTCCATAAATATATGTCAGACCGATTTCTACACGTTTTTCTCTTGGTAAGTCTACACCAGCTATACGAGCCATGTACTGTTTCCTCCATTTTCTTTCTTTGAAAGTCCTGCGCTGCACATCACTTGTACATATTGCACAAGGTGAAATGGGATGTGTCTGTACGCTGCTTTCTCTTTTTAGTTCCTAATTGGGGTGCCTCGGTAAACACCCAGCCGCTTCTGGCGAATAACGGCCTTTCCGAAAATGCTGCTTTTGCAGCCTTGCCTCTCGGTATTAGGCAATACATGCTAAAAACTTTAAAACAGTATGAACAACCTTTCCGGGTGTTTCACACTGCAGCCGCACGTTTTCACAAACACTAAGGCTGAATTAACCCTGGCGCTGTTTGTGTTTTGGATTTTCACAGATTACTCTGATAGATCCTTTTCTTTTAATGATCTTGCATTTTTCGCAGATCGGCTTTACAGATGATCTTACTTTCACTGGAAATCCTCCTTCCGTAAATATAGCATTAAAATCTGCAGTTTCCAGGCGCACGTATACAGGGTATACGCGCGCTTGCAATATATATTATCACTGCTTTCCACAAAATGCAAGGAATTTTTTTATTTTTTTCAATTTATTTTCTGCGGCTGTCCTCAGATAACTATTTTCCCTGGAAAATCTGCGCAATCGGTGAATCTTCTGAAAGGATTACCGTCTTATCTTCTCCCTTCATGGAGTTTTTCAGGGCATCCAGACTTCTCACAAAGGAATAAAACTCACTTCGTTCTGTTTCCCCGTATGCCTGAGCAAGAATTTTCATATATTCCTGTTCCCCTTCTGCTCTTAAAATTTCTGCTTTCTTTTCCGCTTCTGAAATTTTAATGGCAATTTCCTTGTCTGTTGTGTTTCGAATCACCTTTGCTTCAGAACTTCCCTGCGCCTTATACGTCGCCGCAATATTATCTCTCTCCGAAATCATCCTCTCATATACCGCATCCTTATTATCTTCCGGAAGATCAAGCTGCTTTGTCTCAAAAAGAAGAAGATCTACACCATACTGCTCCATATTATCTCCAATAGACGCCATAACTGCATCAGACAGCTCCCCGTCTCTGCTTGTGATCACCTCATCCTGTGTCATGCTGCTGATCACATTTTTCGTTGCATTGTATACGGCTGTGTTAATTCTGCTCTCTCCGCTTTCTATAGAAGAATTTAAAGTCTGTGCAAATTTAAGAGGATCTTCAATCTTCCACAGTACATAACTGTCCGAAATCATAGTCTTTTTATCTTTTGTGATTACGTCGGAAGGAGACAAATCATAAAGAAGAGTCTCTTTTGGTAAAGTCGCAGTTGTCTCCACAAAAGGAATTTTCAGGCTGATACCGGGAGAACTTATCACCCTTTTCACTTTTCCGAACTGGCGCACAAGTTTATACTCATTCTGTGCCGTTACTGTAATCGATGCCGCTGCTCCAATCAAAACAGCCACACTGCCTAAGATAATAAATATTTTTTTATTTCTCATTATTTTTCCTCCGCATTATTCTGTCCTGCTGCCGTCTCATCAGAAGTCGACTGCTTGCCTGAATCTTTCTGTACCTTCCCGTTACTTTCTCCAGAGAACGGTTCTATCGGAAGGAGTTTCTGTACTCCGTCTCCACTGTCGATGATAATTTTCATATCCGGCAGAACGTCTTCCATCGCTTCGTAAAACATACGCTGCATCGTCACTTCCGGATTCTTACTGTATTCTTCATACATGGCGTTAAATCTTGCTACCTCTGCCTCTGCCTCATTGATGCGAACCTGCTTCTGTGCTTCCGCATCCTGAATAATCTGGTCTGCCTGTGCCTCTGCCTCCGGAAGCTTCTCGTTTCTGTATTTATTTGCGTTGTTTACGGCTGTTTCTTTTCCCTGTTTTGCTGTTTCTACAGCCTTGAATGCTTTCATAACATCCTGTGTAGGAGGCTCGGAATCCTGAATCGTGATATTTACAAGCTGAATTCCTATATCCTGTTCCTCCAGACTTTTCAAAATCATTTCTTTGATTTTTCCCTGGATTTCACTTTTCCCTGTTGTAAGCACATCATCTACATTATAACTTGCTATCACAGTACGGATACAGCTCTGAGAAATATTTTTCAGGATGTTTTCCGGTTCTCTGGCAGAATACAAATATTTTACCGGATCTGCGATGCGGTACTCCACAAAGAAATCCACATCTATAAAATTATAATCCGATGTGATCATAAGGCCCTCCTGCTCTACTGTAGCATTGCTTTGCATATCATAGCCAATAGGAAACCCCTGTATCGTTGTGTTTACCTTTTCCACCTTCTGGATAAACGGTATCTTAAAATGAAGACCTGTCTCCGTCACTGCTTTCGGAACCCCAAATGTAGTCAGAACCGCCTGCTCCTGCTCCTGAATCTGATACGTTGCATCTGTTGCAAGAATACCGATCACAACTACTCCCGCAACGCCTGCCAATGCACGTTTAAAATGTTTTCCGGGCTTCGGCACTTTTACTTTTGAAAACTTGTTATTTACTCCATTCTGAAATTCGTTCACGTTTTTCCTCCTTCTTATTATGAAAAATTTATTACTGCTCACCTTTAGTTTTGAAGAAAAGAAAAAGACCTTTGTCCTGGACACACATTCTCTGTGTCTCAAAACAAAAGTCTCGCTGTTTATGTCATATTGCGGGTAATTCTATATACCGTTCTGACGCATATATGTACCATTCTTTTGCGAAAACAAGTCCAGCTTTCCAAAAAATGATGGCCGCTACTCCCTTTTCTTTGTACAAGATATTACCATATTTTTTTCAGAAAATCAAGCATTTTCCACTTCATTTTTCAGAGGAATGGAAGATACAGCACCAGGTCTTGAAACGGCAATTGCTGATGCCTTTGCAGCCAGAGAGAGACCTTCCTGCACCGGTTTTCCATCTATAATGGAGGAAATAAAATAGCCGGTAAATGTATCTCCTGCAGCCGTTGTATCTACTGCTTTTACCTTGAAAATTTCCTGACGGTAAATTCCTGTCTTGTCCTGGTATACAGAACCCTCGCTTCCAAGTGTGAGCACAACAGAAGCATCAGGATACTTCTCTTTTATTTTTTCAAGAATCTTTTCCGGCTGCTTCTCTCCTGTAATCTGCTCTCCCTCGATTTCATTTACAAGAAACAGACTTACTTTCGCAAGGTCACATTCCTCAAGAGCGCTGTCATAAGGAGACGGATTTAAAATAATCATTATTCCCTTTTCATACGCACAATCTATAATGTAGGCCAGCTCATTAATCTCATTCTGAAGAAGAATCATATCTCCTTTTTCAAAATTTTCAAGAACTTCATCTACAAAATCTTTTGTTATAGAGCGGTTTGAACCGCCAAACAGAAGAATGGAATTCTGTCCGTTTTTATCCACCTGAATCATAGTATGTCCGCAGGGACCTTCCACTCTTTTTACAAATTGTGTATTTACCCCATTTTCTCTGCAGGCTTCAAGAAGGGCATCTCCTCCTTCTCCCACAAGTCCTGCATGATATACGGGAATTCCTGCTTTTGCAAGAGCAATCGACTGATTCAGCCCCTTTCCTCCGCAAAATACATTTCTCTCTTTCGACGCCAGGGTTTCTCCCGGAATCAAAATATGATCTACCTGATATACATAATCTACGTTCATAGAGCCAAAGTTTAATACCTTCATTTTATAATACCTCCCGTTAATTAATAGAAACCTCGCCTGCAATGTCTACAGAAAAATATTCTCTGATTTCCCGAATATCCTCTGTCTGGCCCAAAACCCACATAAGCTTAGTCACTGCCGCTTCCGCCGTCATATCATACGCCTGAAGCACTCCGCTTTTTAATGCTTTTCTTCCTGTTTCATACACAGACAGATTACTTCCCTCATATCTGCACTGGCTTCCTGCAAGAATGACCATGCCATTATCAATGGCTTTTCCTGCTGCGCCGATAAAATCATTTTTCAGAAACGGCATCCCTCCCAGTCCAAACCCTTCCAGATATACGCCTCTATATCCCTGCTCCTGAAGATATTCTAATATCGAAGGATTTATCCCCGGATACAGTTTTAGAAGAAATACTTTATCGGAATATGATGTCTGGGGACGAAAAATCCCTTTTTTCTCCACAAGATTTTCTTTTTTTATATGAAGTCCGAGAGAACTGATTTCCCCAATATACGGATAGTTAATGCTCTCAAAGGCATCAAAGCTCATGGTGCGTACCTTCGAGGCACGACAGCCGAGCATAACTTTTCTATTAAATGCCACAAACACTCCGGGACAGCCACTTGCCGCCATATGAATCCCGCAGCGACAGTTTTCCATCGCATCTGCTACAGGATCTGCAATCGAAAGCTGGCTTCCTGTCACTACTACAGGAATCGATATATTTTGAAGCATAAACGCAAGCATAGACGCGGTATAAGCAAGCGTATCTGTGCCGTGAATCACTGTAATTCCATGATATTCTCCGCTTCTTTTTCCGATCAGCTCTGCAAGCCTTGCCCAGTCCTCCGGAAAAATATTGGCACTATCAACAGAACAGAAGTCTTCTGTCTCCAGTTCCAGATTTCTTGATACCATGCGAAGCTCTTCTAACATATCTCTGCTTTGCATTCCCGGCACAAGTCCGTCCTCACCGTTTACAGAGGAAAGGGTTCCTCCTGTGTTGATAATCAGAATTCTTTTTTTTGTCATCTTATTTTTCTGCTCCTTTTGTAATGACTTCATTATATCTGTCTTTTTCAGAATTTACAATAAATAATGTGGAAAAGCACAAATTTCTCTTTCTCCACATAGACTATATAGAAATCCCCTTTGAGGCAGAATTTTGAAAACCTTCTTAAAACCATTGTCCTCTTCGGAGGAAAAATTATACTTACGACGATACCGAGAGGGCGATTTAGAAGCAAAGAATATCTTGATTGAACGAAATCTCCGTCTCGTTGCCCACGTTGTCAAAAAATATCAGAACACAGACGAAGATATGGACGATCTGATTTCCATCGGTACCATAGGACTTATTAAGGCAGTCTCCACTTTTGACATGAAAAAGTCAGCCCGCCTTTCCACATACGCCGCCCGCTGCATTGATAACGAACTTTTAATGATGCTTCGTTCCAGAAAGAAAAGAGCAAGAGAAGTCTCTCTTTATGAACCAATCGGAACAGACCGGGAAGGAAATGAAATCAATCTTCTGGATGTGATTGAAAGCGAGCCCGTTGATATTGTGGAGGAATGTTTTATCCGTGAAAACACTTCCTATTTGCTTCATTCCATGAAAAATGTCCTCTCAGAAAAAGAGTATCAGGTAATCTGCCTGCGCTACGGACTTTTCGGTATTCCCGAAAAAACACAGAGAGAAATTGCACAGAAGCTTTCCATCAGCCGTTCCTATGTATCCCGCATTGAAAAAAATGCACTTTTAAAGCTTCGGGATCTTTTCCCCGAAAATGTATAAACCGCCGCCGACAGATTTCTCTGTTGGCAGCGGTTCTCTGTGTTCTTATGCTTCTGCTCTTCTCAAAAGGTCATATACTTCCATTTTAATTCCGAGATCTACAAATAATTTCTGCTGAGGGTGCGGTGCGCTTTCCACCTGATTGCCATCCTCATCATAAATGGCTTTTACTGTCACCGGAATATTCTCCCCATTCGGCTTCATCACCTCTATGGTTTCTCCCGTGACAAACTTATTTCTCTGTGTAATCTGTACAAAACCGTGTTCGTCTATATCCTCTGCAAACCCCAGATATGTGTACTCCTTCACATAAGTGTTATTATCATAAATCTGCGTATTCTCATCTGGCTTTCCGTAGAAAAATCCAGTCGTAAACTGGCGGTAAGTACAGTTTGAAATCTGTTCTTTATACCAGTCCATATTTGCCTTATATTTTTCCGGACTCTCCATGTAATCATCAATGGCTTTTCTGTAAGTTCGTGCCACAGTCGCAACATAAAGCGCAGTTTTCATACGACCTTCTATTTTAAGACTGTCAATGCCGCTGGTTAATACGTCATCCATATGTTCAATCATGCAGAGGTCCTTTGAATTAAAAATATAAGTTCCTCTTTCATTTTCAAAAACAGGCATATACTCTCCCGGACGCTTCTCTTCCACAATGGAATACTTCCATCTGCAGGGATGAGTGCAGGCACCTCTGTTTGCATCTCTCCCCACAAGATAATTACTTAAAAGGCACCGGCCTGAATAGGAAATACACATTGCCCCATGAACAAAAGTTTCAATTTCCATATCCTCCGGAATGTGAGCGCGAATGCCACGAATTTCCTCAAGAGAAAGCTCTCTCGCTGTCACCACGCGCTTTGCCCCAAGCTCATACCAGAAACGGTATGTCTCATAATTTGTATTATTTGCCTGGGTGCTGATATGGCGCTCAATTTCCGGGCAGATTTCTTTTGCATATGTAAAAATTCCCGGATCTGCAATAATCAGTCCATCCGGCTTTAATTCCTTCAGTTCATAAAGATATTCCCGTACACCCTCCAGGTCTTCATTATGAGCAAGAATATTTACTGTCACATAGACCTTTACTCCATGCTCGTGCGCAAAGGCGATTCCCTCTCGCATATCTTCTTTTGAGAAATTTTTTGCCTTTGCCCGAAGTCCGAATGCCTCACCGCCGATATACACTGCATCCGCACCAAAAATAACAGCAATTTTTAACACTTCAAGGCTGCTTGCGGGAACTAATAGTTCTGGTTTTCTCATTTTTTCACTCCTGTCTGATACTCACTGCTGCTCCGTCTCCCACAGGAAGAACAGAGGTTACAAGAATCGGATTATGGGTCAGCTCATAAAGATATTCCCTCATTCTTTTATAAATGGTGCGGTTTCTCCGCTCCACAAGATAGCGAGATTCTATAATATCCCCTTCCTGAAGCACATTATCCGACACAAGGACACTTCCTTTTTCCATAAGGCGCAAAACATCAGGAAGCCAGTTTATATACTGTCCCTTTGCCGCATCCATAAAAATAAAATCATATGTCTCCGAAAGAGTTTTTAAAATTTCTCCCGCATCTCCCTCCAGAAGTGTGATCTGTTCTTCTCTTCCTGCCTTCTTAAAGTTTTCTTTTGCAATGGGGATTCTCTTTTCGTAGTTTTCTATTGTGGTAATTTTAAGGTCGGAGGGACCATACTCACACATAAGAAGTGTGGAGAAGCCAATGGCTGTCCCCACCTCCAGAATTCGTTTTGGCTTTTTCATCGCCAGAAGCATCTTTATAAAGCTCTGCATTTCTCTTCGGATCACAGGCACTCCTGTTTCCAGTGCAGCCTGTTCCAGTTCTTCCAGAAAAGCCGTATTTCCTGTGTTCAGTGAGTTAATATACGTTCGCATACGCTCATCTACAATCACGTGGTTTCGGCTCCTTCCTGTTCCTCGTCTCCCGCAAGAATTCCCATAATTCTCACAGGGGTATAAGCGGTACTTAAGAGATACGTTCCAGGCTTCATTTGTCCACTGTAATTGGACAGCTTTTCCTGCACATAAAAAACAAGCGCATCTTCCACAAGACCTTTTTTCTCCAGCGTTTTTGCAACCTTATACACGGAGGCTCCTTCCTCCACTACGATGGTTACTTCCTGCCCGTTTCCCGGACTCATTGCCTGCTGATTAAACACATCGTATCCGAACTGATACGCCGATCTTCCAAGCCAGAAAATCAACACTGCCACGCAGACATAAAGAGCAGCCCGGAAAAAGCCGCTTGCCAGAACTACGCCTGCTTTTCCTACGGTGTCTCTTACGTTACCCATACTTTGCTCCTTTCTCTTTCAGGCGATTTTGACCGCCATGCTCTGCTACAGTTCCGGAATCATCATATCTATACCTTCTGTCACAGTTCTTCCTATCTTCTGCAAAAGCTTGCAAAGAGCAAGCTCCGCATCAAGATAGGCATTCACTTCCGGAATCTTGCGAAGCTGAGAAGATTCTTTCGCAATACTTTCTGCCACACGGAAAAGCCCCTGGCTTTCCGCCTCCTTTTGAAGGCGGTAATTCTTTGCGCGGAACTGATTCACTCTGTCTAAAAGCTCCGGATTTGACATGATCTTCTCTTCCTGCTTCTTATAATCCATGTATACTTCGCTTCCTCTTATCACCTGAAGAAGCATTTCCACACTTTCTTCTATCTTATCCATTGTCTCTCCTGCATTTCAGAGGCTCCTTATGCCTCCATAATAATCGGAAGAATCATAGGACTTCTCTTTGTCCTTTTCCAGAGATAATCGCTTAATGCGTCCTTTACAACCGTTTTGATTTTTCCCCAGTCTGTAATATTTCTGTCAAGACAGGAATCAAGCGCATTTTCTACTACTTCTCTTGCATGATCCATCAGATCCTCGGACTCTCTTACATAAACAAAACCTCTGGAGACAATATCCGGTCCTGCCAGCACAACATTGCTGTGGCGCTCCAACGTCATAACTACAACCATAATACCGTCCTCAGCCAGATGCTGTCTGTCTCGGAGAACAATATTTCCTACATCTCCTACGCCAAGACCATCCACGAGAATTGCTCCCGTATGCACGCTTCCTGTTACTTCTGCACTCTGTGCATCCATTTCCAGAACATTTCCGGAAGAAAGAATATAGATGTTCTCTTTCGGAATTCCAAGGCCTTCCGCTACATGTGCCTGTGCTGTTAAATGGCGATATTCTCCATGCACCGGAACTGCATACTTCGGTTTTACAAGAGAGTAGATCAGCTTGATTTCTTCCTGACATGCATGTCCGGAAACATGAGCGTCCTGGAAGATAACCTTTGCCCCTTTCATAGACAGTTCATTAATCACCTTAGACACTGCTTTTTCATTTCCCGGAATTGGATTTGAACTGAAAATAATCGTGTCGTTCGGTTTGATTGTTATTTTCTTATGAATGCTTGCAGCCATACGTGACAGAGCTGCCATAGATTCTCCCTGACTTCCTGTCGTAATCAGTACTACCTGCTCGTCCGGATAATTTTTCACCTGATCTATATCAATTAAGGTCTGATCCGGGATTCTTAAATATCCAAGCTCTGAGGCTGTTGCAATAATATTTACCATGCTTCGGCCTTCCACAGCAACTTTTCTTCCAAAACGATAAGCTGTGTCGATAATCTGCTGCACACGATCCACATTTGATGCAAATGTAGCAATAATGATTCGGGAAGTTTTGTACTCGTTAAAAAGATTATCAAATACTTTTCCCACTGTGCGCTCCGACATAGTAAATCCCGGACGCTCTGCGTTTGTACTGTCGCACATAAGGGCAAGTACGCCCTTTCTTCCGATTTCTGCAAAACGCTGTAAATCAATGGCATCTCCGAATACCGGTGTGTAATCCACCTTAAAGTCCCCTGTATGCACTACGATTCCCACCGGAGAATAAATTGCCAGTGCGGAAGCGTCCTGAATACTATGGTTTGTTTTAATAAATTCAATAGAGAAATCTCCCAGGTTGATTACCTGACCATGCTTTACTTCTTTCAGCTTTGTAGAACGTGTGAGATTGTGTTCCTTTAATTTATTGGAAATCAGTCCGAGAGTAAGCTTGGTAGAGTAAATAGGTACGTTTACGTCCTTCAGGATATACGGCAATGCGCCAATATGATCTTCGTGACCGTGGGTAATCACAAAACCTTTTACCTTGCTGATATTTTCTTTTAAGTAGGTAACGTCAGGAATCACAAGGTCAATTCCCAGCATATCGTCTTCCGGAAAGGAAAGACCACAATCCACTACTACGATACTATCCTCATACTCAAAGGCAGTAATATTCATTCCGATCTGCTCCAGACCTCCAAGCGGAATGATTTTTAATTTGGAGGAAGGTCTTTTTCCTCTTCTTGCCGGGCTCTTTCCCATATTTTTTACAGGACCTTTAAACGGCTGCCGAGGCTGCCTGTCCTGGTATTTTCCATTTCCCGGCTTTGTCTGCCGGCTGTTATATTTATTATTATAACTGTAATTTTTCGACCGGGTTGTCTGTTTTCTGTAATTTCCCGTATAGCCTGTCTGGCCACCACTTCTTATATTATTATTACTGTTTTCGTTGTTCAATCATTGCACCTCACATTTCAAAATCCACATCTTCCATCATCTGCTCAAAAACTTTGAATACAGCCTCAAGCTCTTCCTCGTCCTCTACCATCTCGTAGCAGGCTTCCTGGCTCTCTGTATCGGACACGTCTTTTAAAATGTATGCCTGTGCTTCATCTTCCGCGGAATCAGAAACAAGGAGGTACGCAGTTCCGCCTATGCTTGTCTGCTCCTCCACGAAAAATTCCACAGATGTTCCGTCCTCTGACTGAAATTTAATTTTTTCCATCTTATTTAACCGTCCTTATCCGTTCCTCAGGGAATCCAAATATCCCTGTAAAATAAAAATAGCTGCCAGCTGGTCCAAATGCTCCTTACGATTCTCTCTTCGCACTCCGCTCTCCATCAATGTGCGGTTTGCTTCTATTGTAGTGAGCCGTTCGTCCCACATAACAACAGGCAGGCCTGTTCTTCTCTCCAGCATTTCCCTGAATTCCAGAGATTTCAAAGCCCGCTCTCCAATGGTATTATTCATATTTTTCGGATATCCCAGAACAATCGTCTCAACCTGGTATTCCGAAACAAGTTCTTCAATACGTGCCAGCGTCTGACGCAGTTTATTTTCCTGTTTGCGCCATATGGTTTCCACACTCTGAGCTGTAAGGCCCAGTGGGTCGCTTACTGCCACCCCCACTGTCCTTGAGCCGTAATCCAATCCCAGTATTCTCATAATTATCGTTCCCAGGATTTGTTCTTAATATACTCGTTTAAAAGTTCTTCCACCAGCTCATCGCGCTCCACTTTCATAATCATGCTCCTTGCGCCTTTGTGGCTGGTAATATAAGTCGGGTCTCCGGACATAATATATCCCACTATCTGATTTACCGGATTATATCCCTTCTCATCCATTGCATTGTACACCAGATCCAACACTTCTTTTACTTCAAGTTCCTGATCCGGTTTTGTCCTGAAATATTGGGTATTTCCCAGATTATTCTCTGCCATTTTCTCTCACGTCCTTACAATTACTTCATTACTATTTTAATATACTTCCCCGCAAATTACAACGAAAACTTTCTCCTTCCGGAAAGCTTTCTGCTTTTACCGTTACAATATCATTTACAGAAAGCCCGTCCCTCTTCTCTACCGCAGTCCGCACATATTCTCTGCTGTGCCCCAGATAATAGGCTTTTCCATTAATTTCACACTCTTCCTCAAGAAGGATTTCCAGCATTTTTCCTTCCATAGTTTTTTCATATTCTGCCATTCTTTTTTTATTTACAGAGAGCATTTTTTCACTCCGCTCTTTTTTTACCGCCTCGGTAAGCTGCTCTTTCATAGCAGCTGCCTTTGTTCCCTGTCTTCTGGAATAAGGGAAAATATGCGTCTCATAAAAACAGATGTCTTTTACAAACGCAAGAGAACTTTCAAAGTCTTCTTCCGTTTCACCGGGAAATCCTACAATCACATCTGTTGTAAGAGCCGGATTTTCATAATATTTTCTGAGAATCTCACAGCGTTCTCTATATTCTTTGCTTCTGTACCGTCTGTTCATTCGTTCCAAAGTGGCATCGCAGCCGCTCTGAAGCGATAAATGAAAATGGGGGCATACTTTCGGAAGTTCTGAAATGCGTTTTACAAATTCCTCTGTTATAATTCCCGGTTCCAGAGAACCGAGACGGATTCTTTTAATTCCCTCTATCTCATGAACTGCCTCAATCAAAGTCAGAAGATCTGCCTTTTTCTCTTCCGGAAAATCCACACCGTATGAACTTAAGTGGATTCCTGTAAGCACCACTTCCTGATACCCTTTTTCTGCAAGAGTACGAGCTTCCGCCAGCACATTGTCCAGCGCTCTGCTTCTTACCCTTCCACGTGCATAAGGAATAATGCAGTACGTACAGAACTGGTTACAGCCATCCTGCACCTTCATATAAGCACGCACATGCTCAGCTGTGCGGCTGATGGCAAGACTTTCGTATTCTTTTGTCTGGTTGATTTTAATAACTCTGGAAAGCTTGTGATTTTCTTTTTCGTAATCCTCAAGAGCCTCCACAATATTTTTTTTCTGATTGTTTCCGAGAATCAGATCTACTGCCTCATCCTTATCCAACTTCTCCGTATCTGTCTGCACATAGCAGCCTGTCGCAACTACAATGGCGTCTGGATTCATTTTTTTTGCTTTATGAAGCATCTGTCTTGATTTTCTGTCTGCAATATTTGTAACAGTACAGGTGTTAATTACATATACGTCTGCTCCCGGCTCAAAAGGCACAATCTCATACCCTGCCTCCTCCAGAAGCTGCTGCATCGCCTCCACCTCATAGGCATTGACTTTACAGCCTAAATTGTGTAATGCTGCTTTTTTCTTCATGTTTGTCATCCTTTTACATATCTTTCGAAAATTTTATACAATTTCACTAAATCTTCAACTATTTTTTATCTCTTTTTACCTTGACTTTTTTTTAGGGTACAGGTAAGATGAAAACTGTAAATAAACCAATATTTAAGGGAGGTTATCACAATGAAAACAGCAAAAATTTCACTGAACTCTATTGATAAAGTGAAGGCATTCGTAAACGAAATCAGCAAATTTGACTGCGACTTTGATTTAGTATCCGGAAGATATGTGATCGATGCGAAATCTATCATGGGCATCTTCAGCTTAGATTTATCTAAACCAATCGACCTGAACATTCATGCTGACGGTCCTGCACTTGACAGTGTAATGGAAGTCATCGGCAAATACACAATCGAATAATCTTTCGTGTATACAGGAGGAAGCCAGAAAACTTCCTCCTTTTTTATTTTCCTTCCGGACACTTTATGAAATTTCAATAACCTCTGTTGTTTTTAACGCTTCTTCCATAAGTTCTTCTATTTTTTCTTCCAGCTTTGTCTCTGAGCGGTGAATCACTTTGAGATTCGGTTTTGTAACCGGATGTTTTGCAACAAAAATCGTACAGCAATCCTCAAAGGGAAGAATAGATGTCTCAAATGTATCGATTTTTTTTGAAATCTCCACAATCTCCTGCTTATCAAAGCCGATTACCGGGCGATATACCGGCAGCGTACATACTTCGTTTGTAGCCGCAAGACTGTGAAGCGTCTGGCTTGCCACCTGTCCGATACTCTCTCCTGTAATCATACCAAGACAGCCTGTCTCTTTTGCAAAATGTTCTGCAATACGCATCATATAACGACGCATGATAATGGTAAGCTCCTCGTGCGGACACTTATCGTAAATGTAAAGCTGAATGTCTGTAAAGTTTACAATATGAAGGCGAATCGGTCCGCTGTATTTTGCAACCAGCTTTGCAAGATCCACTACCTTTTGCTTCGCTCTGTCACTTGTGTATGGCGGTGCATGAAAATATACCGCATCAATTTTTACACCTCGTTTTGCGATCATATATCCTGCAACCGGGCTGTCGATACCGCCGGAAAGAAGAAGCATTGCTTTTCCATTTGTTCCCACCGGCATACCGCCCGGCCCTTTGATCGTCTCTGAATATACGTAAATTTTATCACGAATTTCCACGGAAAGGGTCATATCCGGCTCATGTACATCAACAGAGGCCTCTGGAAAAGCGTCCAGAATCGCGCCTCCGATTTTTGCGCTTACCTCCATAGAAGGAATCGGGTAAGATTTCTTTGCGCGGCGTGTATATACTTTGAAGCTTCCGGAAAAATCCGGGTATCTGTTTTTCATATAAGATACAACGTCTTCGCACATTTTGTCAAATCCGTTGTCCTCATAAATAACAACAGGACAGATTCCCACAATTCCGAATACCTTCTGAAGAGCCTCTACTGCCTCATCAAAATCATAAACTTCCGGACAGAAGACATACACACGTCCCTGTTCTTTTTTCACTTCAAATTCTCCCTCTACTTTAGAGAGCGCAATCCGCATCTGTTTTACAAGAGCGTCTTCAAACATATATCTGTTTTTGCCCTTAATTGCAATTTCTGCATACTTAATTAAAAATGCGTGAAATATCATATTTTTCTCCTTTCTTATCGTCTGGAATATCTTCTGAGAGCCGGTACGACTTCCCTTAACACTTCCAGACAGTAATCTGCTTCCTCAAATGTATTTTCCTCACAAAAACTTAATCTCACTGTACTTTCTTTCTGTTCTGCAGAAAGTCCCATTGCTGTCAGAGTACCACTTGCTTTTCTCTTATGACTGGAGCAGGCGCTGCCTGCTGAAACATAAATCCTTCTATCTTCCAGTGTATGAAGAAGAACCTCGCTTCGGATTCCCATAAAACTTACGCTTAAAATCTGAGGTGCTCCCTCACGAAGCTCCATCCCGTTTATTTTTACGTTTTCTATCTGAGAAAGTCCTTTTGCCATATATTCTTTTAACTGGTACATATGCTCCACATTTTCATCAAAGTTTCTGTAAATCTCCTCTGCCGCCACGCCAAGACCAGCAATCCCCGGAACATTGTCTGTACCAGAACGCATTCCGCCCTGCTGCCCTCCGCCTAAAATCTGGGGCTCTATCCTTACTTTTTCATTGATATAAAGAAATCCCACACCTTTGGGACCATGAATTTTATGTCCGCTTACAGAGAGAAGATCTATTCCCAGCTTTTTCGGATAAATTCTGTATTTTCCAAACGCCTGGATTGCATCTACATGGTAAAGAGCTTTCGGGCTTTTTTCATGTATCAGGTTTGCAATTTTTTCTATCGGCATGACAGAGCCTACTTCGTTATTTACATACATAGTGGAAACCATAATGGTATCCGGGCGAAGAGCTTCTTCCAAAGCGTCAAGAAGTACTACCCCTCTTTCATCTACGGGAAGAATTGTCACCTCGAAGCCCAGGGACTCCAGATACTCTACAGGCTGTCCTACTGCCGGATGTTCCACTGCTGTTGTAATAATGTGGTTTCCTTTTCTCTTATTGGCCATAACACCGCCGATCAGAGCGAGATTATTGGATTCTGTTCCCCCTGATGTGAAAAGGATTTCTTTTTCATTTACCTTCATAAGCCGGGCAATCGATGCTTTTGCATCTTTTATATACTGCTCCGCTTCCACGCCTTTTCTGTGCATGGCAGAAGGATTTCCGTAATCCTCCGTCATAGTTTTGCACACAATTTCCCGCACCGCCTCATAGCACTTTGTTGTGGCGGAATTATCAAAATATGCTTCCATTACTTTTTATCTCCTTCCAGGCGGAACATAAGCACAGAAAGAATGGCAAGGCCTGCCGTCTCCGTTCTTAAAATCCTGTGTCCCAATGTAACCGGCATTGCCCCTGCCTCTATTGCCATCTGAATTTCTTCTTCCTCAAAGCCGCCCTCCGGTCCAATAAAAATCCCGATAGACTGTCCCGGCTCAATTTTCTCTATAAGTGCTTTTGTCTCCTTCATTCCTTTTGCAAGCTCATAAGGAACAAGGCAGACATCGAGCTCTTTTGCGAGAGAAAGGGCATCTTTAAATTTCATTACAGAGTGAACCTCCGGCACGAGCATACGCTTTGACTGCTTTGCTGCACTTTCTGCAATCTGCTGCCATCTTGCCGTCTTTTTCTCTGCCTTTGCACCGTCAAGCTTTACCACACACCGCTTTGTGGCTACAGGCACTACGCTGTATGCCCCAAGTTCAACAGCCTTCTGTATAATCAGTTCCATTTTATCTGCTTTCGGAAGCCCCTGAAAGAGGTAAATCTTTCCAGGCAGCTCATATTCCGGCTCCTGGGCATAAAGAATGTGCAGAATCACCTCTTCTTCCTCGAAGCTTTCGATCGTACAGCAGTATTCTTTTTCTCCGCCATCGCTGATCCAAAGTTCTTCCCCTGTCTTCATGCGGAGAACGTTTCGGATGTGATTTACATCCCCTCCTGTAATGGAAATTCTGTGCTCTTCTTCCTGAATCTGATAAGGTTCTACAAAAAAACGCTGCATCTTATCAGTCCTTTCTTGCTGTGACGGACACCCATTCTCCCTGATGTGTCACTTCCACAACATTCAGTCCGGCATCTTTTACAGCCTGTACAACAACATCTTCCTTCACATCAAGAATACCGGAAGTAATGTAATATCCGCCTTTTTTCATCTGATTTACAATAACAGGGGTAAGCGGCACAAGAACGTCCGCAAGAATATTGGCCGCTACAATATCATATTTTTCATAGCCCACCTTATCCTGTACTTCTTTATCATCAATGATATTTCCAATCATCATATCGAAGGCTTCATCCGGAATGTCATTTGCTTCCTTATTTTCTGCAACTGCCGGAATTGCACAAGGGTCCAGATCTGTTCCCAGAACATGTTTTGCCCCCAGTTTCAGAGAAACAATTCCAAGGATTCCGCTCCCTGTTCCCACATCCAGAAGTTCTGTATCCTCTGTAACATATTTTTTAAGCTGGCGGATCACAAGCTGTGTTGTTTCATGCATACCTGTTCCAAAAGCAGTTCCCGGATCAATGTGGAGAATCATTTTATTTTTGTCTTCTTCCTTTACTTCCTCCCAGGAAGGAACAATGAGAATATCATCTACATAGAACTGATGAAAATATTCTTTCCAGTTGTTGATCCAGTCCTTGTCCTCTGTCTCAGATTCCTCAATTGTTCCCTCTCCAATATCCATAAAAGAGCGAAGTTCCTCAAGAGCTTCTCTGACTTTTTTCAGCATTTCGTCTTTATCTGTATCTTCATCCAGATAAAAATTCAAATATGCAACACCGTCATCCTCCTGTGTTTCCGGCATAATATCAACAAACATCTGCTCCTTATCTTCCTCTGTGAGAGGCTGTTTATCCACAATTTCCGCGCCTTCCACACCTACTTCTGCAAGTGTGCAGATCACAATGTCCTCTGCCTCTGTTGTTGTTTTTACAGTAAAACGATTCCATTTCATAATTGATTGTCTCCCATCTTTTCTTTCCAGATTTTTCTGTTCCAGTATTCAAAAATATTCATTATCTTCTGATAACGGCTTTCTTTCGCAAAAAATCGCCACGCGGCTTCTACAAGAATAACTGCTGCAATGGCATCCACAATATAATGCTGCTTCAATACCTGTGTAGAAATAATAATAAGTACCGCAAACACCAGAGAAAATCTCTGATACCACACCGGAATTTCCCTGGCTCCTTTTAATCCTCTCCAGCAAAGCCAGCTCACATAGCAGTGAATAGAGGGAAGAAGATTAGAGGGCATATTCCCCCCATCCATTATGTACACAAGAGAAAGCACGCGCTCAGACAGCGTATCTCCTGTAATAACAGGTCGGATATTTGTCGTCGGCACCGCCATAAATACAATAAAACACGTAAGATGTACAAGTAAATCGGTTGCCACAAATCTGTAAAAACTCTTCTTTCCTCTTCGCGCTGCAAGAATATAATTTACTGCCCAGAAAGGAAACGCAAGAATATAAATCCAGACAAATTCCGGTATTAAAGGGACTGACCTGTCGAATGCAAAAGTAAAGTCAAAATGATATCTGTCTGCCGTGAGGACACTGCTCCCCCAATAAACAACACAATTCACTGCTAAAATGGATATAAGAGGCAGAATCTCCCACACAGGAATCCACTTTTTACATTTTTCCAAAAGCTTCAATAAGAACCTCCTTCTTTCACGGGCTTTTTGGTATACCATACGATATACAGAAGTAATTGTCAAGAGAATGCAAAAGACTCACGGAAAAAAAGGCTTCGGTACTGTGACCGGAGCCTTCTGCTTTATTCCTCAAAAGTTTCCTTAAGCTTATCCATAAAGCTCTTTTTCTTCTTTTCTGGTTTTTCCTGTTTTTCGCCTGCTTCTCCCTTTGTTCCGGAAGGACGATTTCCACACGCTTCATCAAATTTGCGAAGCGCCTCTTTTGCCTCTGCATTAAGATTTGTAGGAACCTGTACCACAAGCGTTACATAGTGATCGCCGCGCACATTTTTGTTTCGAAGAGAAGGAACGCCTTTTCCTTTCAGACGGATTCTTGTATCTGTCTGTGTTCCCGGCTTCACTTCATATGCAACTTCGCCGTCCACTGTGCTGATACGAACTTCTCCGCCGAGAGCCGCCTGCGCGTAAGTAATCGGTGCAGTGGAAAAGATATTCATATCCTGTCTCTGGAAAATCGGATGACGGGCTACATTTACTTCTACAAGCAGATCTCCTCTTGGACCTCCGTTTGTTCCCGGTTCACCCTTTTCACGGATACGGATACTCTGTCCGTTATCAATACCTGCAGGAACAGATACCTGAATCTTCTTTCTGGAAGAAGTATATCCTGTTCCACGGCAGCTTGTACATTTCTCTTTAATCACCTTACCTGTTCCGTGACATTCCGGACAGGTCTGTACGTTTCGAACCATACCGAACATGGACTGCTGGGTGTATACAATCTGACCCTCTCCGTTACACTTCGGACATGTAACAGGGGAAGTTCCCGGTTTTGCTCCGGTTCCGTGGCAGGTTGTACACTCGTCCTTTAATACAATTTCCAGCTCTTTTTCACAGCCAAAAACCGCCTCTTCAAAGGTAATGTTCACCCTTGCCCGAAGATTTGCACCTTTCATGGGACCATTATTTGCACGTCTGCCCCGGCTTCCGCCTCCGAAAAGGTCACCAAAAATATCACCGAAAATATCGCCCATGTCTGCGCCGTTAAAATCAAAGCCGCCGAATCCGCCAGCACCTCCTGCTCCACCGTTTTCAAAGGCTGCATGACCAAACTGATCGTACTGTCTTCTCTTGTCCGGATCGCTTAAGATAGTGTATGCTTCTGTCGCTTCTTTAAACTTTGCCTCCGCGTCTTTATCACCCGGATTTACGTCCGGGTGATATTTTTTGGCTAATTTACGGTATGCTTTTTTTAATGCTGCGTCGTCGGCGTTTTTGTCCACGCCAAGGACTTCATAATAATCTCTTTTATCAGCCATGATTCCTTTTCCTATACTTGTTTCTTATCAGACTTCTTTATAGTCTGCATCTACTACATCGTCATCGTGTCCGCCCTGGGAAGCGCCTGCTCCCATATCCGGACCTGCCTGGCCTGCACCTGCAGCACCCTGTGTCTGCTCATACATTTTTGCAAAAAGTTTCTGTGCGCTCTCCATCATTTTTTCCTGTGCAGCTTTGATGTCTGCAATCTGGGAATCTGTGATTTCTTCTGTATTTGCAGTCTGGGAAAGAATATCTTTCAGTGCATTTAAATCAGCTTCTACTGCTGCTTTATCATTTGCATCCAGTTTGTCTCCTGCTTCTTTCAGTGCATTTTCAACCTGGAATACCATAGAGTCTGCATTGTTTCTTGTATCAATTGCTTCTTTACGTTTCTTATCCTGTGCCTCGAACTCTGCAGCTTCTTTTACTGCTTTATCGATTTCGGAATCAGACATATTAGAACCTGCTGTAATTGTAATGTGCTGTTCTTTTCCTGTTCCCAGGTCTTTTGCAGATACATTTACAATACCGTTTGCATCAATATCAAATGTAACCTCAATCTGCGGAACACCACGACGTGCTGGCGGGATTCCATCAAGACGGAACTGTCCCAGAGACTTGTTGTCTCTTGCAAACTGACGCTCACCCTGTACTACATTAATATCTACTGCAGTCTGGTTATCTGCTGCTGTAGAGAAGATCTGGCTCTTCTTTGTCGGAATTGTTGTATTTCTTTCAATCAGACGTGTTGCAATACCGCCCATTGTCTCGATGGAAAGAGAAAGAGGAGTAACATCGAGAAGAAGGATGTCGCCTGCGCCTGCATCTCCTGCAAGTTTACCGCCCTGTACAGAAGCACCGAGTGCAACACACTCATCAGGATTTAAGGATTTGCTTGGCTCTTTGCCTGTAATCTGTCTTACTTTATCCTGTACAGCCGGAATACGTGTAGAACCACCTACAAGAAGTACCTGACCAAGCTCAGATGCAGTGATTCCCGCGTCGGAAAGTGCACGGCGTACCGGATCTGCTGTTCTCTCTACAAGATCATGTGTCAGTTCGTCAAATTTTGCTCTTGTAAGATTCATATCAAAGTGTTTTGGACCTTCTGCTGTTGCTGTAATAAATGGAAGGTTGATATTTGTTGTTGTTGCAGCGGAAAGCTCTTTCTTTGCTTTTTCTGCTGCTTCTCTTAATCTCTGAAGCGCCATTTTATCATTGCTTAAATCAACGCCTTCTGCTTTCTTGAACTCAGCAAGCATATAGTCTGTAATCTTCTGGTCAAAGTCATCTCCACCAAGACGGTTGTCACCTGCTGTGGAAAGTACCTCAATAACTCCATCACCGATTTCAATAATAGAAACATCGAATGTACCGCCGCCAAGGTCGTATACCATAATCTTCTGTTCTTTTTCGTTGTCAAGTCCGTATGCAAGAGCTGCTGCTGTAGGCTCGTTGATGATACGTTTTACATCAAGTCCTGCAATTTTACCAGCATCTTTTGTTGCCTGACGCTGTGCGTCATTAAAGTAAGCCGGAACTGTAATAACTGCTTCTGTTACGCTCTCTCCAAGATATCCTTCTGCATCTTTTTTCAGTTTCTGAAGAATCATTGCAGAGATTTCCTGTGGGGAATATTTCTTTTCATCAATTGTTACACGATAATCTGTACCCATTTCTCTCTTAATGGAAGAAATTGTTTTCTCTGCATTTGTAACTGCCTGACGTTTTGCCGGCTCACCTACAAGACGCTCTCCTGTTTTTGTAAAAGCCACAACAGATGGTGTTGTTCTGGCTCCTTCTGTATTTGCGATAACAGTTGGCTGTCCACCTTCCATAACGGCTACACAGCTGTTTGTTGTACCTAAGTCAATACCAATAATTTTTCCCATGATATTTGTCCTCCTAATATAATATCTGCTTATTTCTCATCTCAATTTTTACGTTGTTCCGTCAGTTGGCAACCTTTACCATACTGTGGCGTACTACGAAATCCTTATAAGTGTAACCTTTCTGGAATTCCTCCACAACTATGTTTTCTCCTGCCTCCTCGTCTTCCACGTGCATCACTGCATTGTGGAAATCCGGGTCGAACTCTTTGCCCACTGCTTCAATCTGTTTTACTCCCAGCTCTTCTAAGGTTGTCATAAGCTGTTTGTAAATCATTCGAATTCCTTCTGCGAAGGCATCTTCTTCCGGAGCCTGTGCGAGACCTCTCTCGAAATTATCGACTACAGGAAGGATTTTCTCCACAATTTCCCTTGCTCCGATAATGTACATGCTCGCTTTCTCTTTTTCCGTACGTTTACGGAAATTGTCGAATTCTGCCATGTTTCGTTTCAGTCTGTCCGTAAGCTCTTCAATCTGCTGATCTTTTTTATCTTTTTCTTTTTTCTTCTTGCCAAAAAAAGAAGTTTTTGTCTTACCTTCTGCAGGCTGCTCCTCTGTGGGAGCATCTGTTTCCTCAGTATTTTCTGTCTCTTCCTGTGCCATTTCTGTGTCTGTTTCTTCCTCAGTCACAGGCGTTTCATTGATTTCCTCCTGAACCTCAGATGTGTTCTTATTTTCTTCTGACACGCCTTCTCTACCGCCTTTCTACGTTTTCTTATTTATCAGTGCGTCTATCTGAACCTTTAAGGTTTTAAGACTGTCTACTACATTTTCATAATCCATACGCTTCGGTCCGATAATTCCGATTGTTCCCCGCATTCCGGAACCAAGCTCATATGTAGCAGTTACTACACTGCAGTCCCGCATGGTCTGAATTGGCATCTCGTCTCCGATGTATACCTGAACTCCCGTATTCTCCGTATCCGACATATGCTCTTTCACAAGGTCTACAAGCTGCTGTTTTTCTTCAAATGCGGAAATCAGTTCACTTGCCTTTGTCTTATCCGCAAGCTCCGGATATTTAAAAATATTGGTTGCTCCTGACGTATAGATTTCCATATCTTCTTCATCCACATGAATGGTATCTGCTACAGCGTCGAGAACAGTAGCCACTATCTCACTATGCATTCCAGCCTGTTCTTTTAGCCTTGCAATCATTCCCAGATTTATATCCTGTATAGGAACACCATTTAAATTTGTATTCAAAAGAAGATTCAGTTTAAGAATTGTCTGATCATCCATCTCCTCATCTAAATCAATGATCTGATTGCGGATCACATTGTTGTCGCTTACCACAACTGCCACAAGCTGCAGAGGATTTACACGGGAAAGCTGAACGAATTTCAGTTTGTTTCCGCTGTACTGAGGAACAGAAATCATAGTAGCATAATTTGTGTTTGCCGCAAGAACTTTTGCTACCTGCTTTAACACCTTATCCATCTTGTCTGTCTTCTCAATCATCAAATCCCTGATCTCAGCGATTTCATCTTCCTTCTCCTTCATCAGGGCGTCCACATAAAGACGATACCCTTTATCGGAAGGAATTCTTCCGGCAGATGTATGCGGCTGTACAATATAGCCCATATCTGTCAGATCAGACATTTCATTTCTTATGGTAGCAGAGCTGACATTTAAGTCTGCATATTTTGAAATGGTTCGTGAGCCTACCGGTTCTCCGGTTTCCATATAAGTCTTGATGATCGCCTTGAGAATTTTTCTCTTACGCTCATCTAATTCTTTTTCCACGTTCCCATCTCCTTTCTGCATAAACTCTGTTATCTTTTAATTTGTTAGCACTCATTTATATGGAGTGCTAACATCTATGGTCTTAAGATAGCACTGTTATTTTCGTTTGTCAATATCTTTCACACATTTTCCTGAAAAAATTAACCTTTTCTAAAAAGAATCCTGTGGAGCATTTCCTTGACAAAAAGAACCGGACTGTCTCTCCCAGTCCGGTTCTCTTTATTTGATTACTCTTACTTTCGCAACACCGTCAATGGATTTCAGCTCCTCAAGAGCCTCTCCTGATGCTGCACTTTCCAGGTCAAGAAGGGTATAGGCAAATTCACCCTTACTTTTATTTGTCATATCTGCAATGTTGATTCCCTCGCTTCCGAGAATCTTTGTCACCTGGCTTATCATATTCGGAATATTTCTGTGGGTGATGGCAATTCTTCCTACTGCGACACATTTCCCCATATCACAGTTGGGGAAATTTACAGAGTTTTTAATATTTCCGTTCTCCAGGAAATCCTTTAACTCCTTTACTGCCATTACCGCGCAATTTTCCTCAGATTCCTCAGTGGAAGCACCAAGATGAGGGGTTACAAGGATTCCTTCTCTGCCTGCTACTGTGGAATTCGCAAAATCCGTCACATATTTCTTTACTTTTCCCTCTGCCAGCGCTTCTATCAATGCTTCCTCATCTACAAGAAGGTCTCTTGCAAAATTAAGAAGTACCACACCGTCCTTCATTTTTTTGAAGGCTTCTTTATTAATCATCTTTTTTGTGCTGTCAAGAAGCGGCACATGAATGGTAATATAATCACACTGAGAATAAATTTCGTCCAGCGTTTTGCTGTGATGTATGGTCCGGGAAAGATTCCATGCCGCGTCAATGGATATATACGGATCGTATCCGTATACGTCCATTCCAAGACCGGAGGCTGCGTTGGCAACCATAGCGCCAATCGCTCCAAGACCGATAATTCCAAGCTTCTTTCCGCTTATCTCGCATCCTGCAAACTGCTTTTTCTTTTTCTCTGCAAGTTTGTCAATATCCTCTTTGTCTTTTTCCTCTTTTACCCACTGAATACCGCCCACAATATCTCTTGATGCAAGAAACATTCCTGCAAGAACCAGCTCTTTTACGCCATTTGCATTTGCACCTGGTGTATTAAATACTACAATCCCTTTTTCCGCACATTCTTTTACAGGAATATTATTTACTCCTGCACCAGCTCTCGCAATGGCGCAGATATTTTCCGGAAGCTCCATATCGTGCATTTTTGCGCTTCGCACAAGAATAGCATCACAATCCTTTACTTCCTCTGTATTTTTATATTCTTCTCCAAAAAGCGACAGTCCTTTTTCTGCAATAGGATTGAGGCAGTGATACTGAAACATTACGCATTCGCCTCCTCAAATTTTTTCATAAAATCAACAAGCGCCTCCACACCTTCCTTTGGCATGGCATTGTAAATACTGGCACGCATACCGCCCACGCTTCTATGACCTTTTAAATTCACAAGGCCTGCTTCTGAAGCCTCTTTTACAAATTTTGCATCCATTTCCTTATCTCCCGTCACAAAGGGAACATTCATAAGGGAACGGTCATTTGGAACCACGGTTCCTTTAAACAGTTTACTGTTATCAAGAAAATCATAAAGGATTTTTGCCTTTTCCTCATTTCTTTTTTTCATTTCAGAAAGACCGCCCATTGCCTTTAACCACTTAAATACCTTGCCGCACATATAAATACAGTAAGCATTTGGCGTGTTGTAAAGGGAACCTGCGTCTGCATGTGTTTTATAAGTCAGCATAGTGGGAGTTCCCGGAAGTACGTCCTCTGTAATTAAATCCTCGCGTATAATCACAATGACCATACCAGCAGGTCCGATATTTTTCTGTACACCGCCGTAAATAATTCCGTATCTGCTCACGTCAACCGGCTCTGATAAAAAGCAGGAGGATACGTCTGACACCAGAGTTTTTCCCTTTGTATTGGGAAGCTCCTTAAACTTTGTTCCGTAAATGGTATTGTTCTCACAAATATACACATAATCTGCGTCCGGACTTATGGGAAGATCGCTGCAGTCCGGAATATAGGAAAAGGTTTTGTCTTCTGAAGAAGCAATTTTATTTGCCTTTCCATATTTCTGTGCTTCCTGGTAGGCTTTTTTCGCCCATTGTCCTGTAACAATATAATCCGCCACTTTATTTTTCATAAGGTTCATAGGAATCATGGCAAACTGCTGCGATGCTCCGCCCTGAAGAAACAGGACCTTGTAATTATCCGGGATTTCCATCAGATCACGAAGGTCCTGCTCCGCCTCGTCTATAATCTGCTGAAATGCGCTGCTTCTATGGCTCATTTCCATTACCGACATTCCCGTTTCTTTATAGTTCATCATCTCTTCTGCAGCTTCTCTTAATACCTCTTCCGGGAGCACTGCAGGACCTGCCGAAAAATTATAAACTCTTTCCATCCTTCTTCATATCCTCCTCATCAAATACATCGTCAATATTTGCTCCTGCAGGAACCATAGGAAATACACTTAAATCCTGGTCAATCCAACAGTCAAGAACTACTGTACCTTTTGATGCAAGGGCCTTTTTAAGAGCCGGCTCCACCTCTTCTTTCTTAGTTACGCGGATTCCCTCCGCTCCCATCGCTTCTGCAAGCTTCACAAAATCCACATTGTCATTTAAGATAGTATGGGAATATCTGTGGTCATAGAACAACGTCTGCCACTGACGCACCATTCCCAGTACGTGATTATTCAGTACAATTTCAATTAACTGATTGCCGCTTCTAACAGAGGTTGCAATCTCATTCATGTTCATTCGGAAACAGCCGTCTCCCGCAATATTTACAACTGTCTTATCCGGTCTTCCCATTTTTGCTCCGATTGCTGCGCCAAGACCATATCCCATTGTTCCAAGACCGCCAGACGTAAGAAGCGTTCTCGGAGTTTTATATTTATAATACTGTGCCGCCCACATCTGGTTCTGCCCAACCTCTGTGCTGATAATGGCATCTCCCTTTGTAAGCTCGTACAGTTTTTCAATTACATACGGGCCTGTAAGCTGAGATTCATCGTAACGGAGCGGATACTTCTTTTTCATTTCCATAATATGTGCAACCCACTCCGGGTGATTCTGTGCGGGAATCTTTTCAAGAAGTCTTCTTAACACTTCTTTTAAATCTCCTTCAATATAGGCATCCACATATACGTTTTTATTGATTTCTGCCGCATCCACATCAATCTGAATGATTTTTGCATTTTTAGCAAAAGTATCTGCATTTCCCGTTACACGGTCGCTGAATCTTGCACCAAGCACAATTAAAAGATCGCATTGGCTTACCCCAAGATTTGATGTTTTTGTTCCGTGCATTCCAAGCATTCCTGTATACATAGGGTCTTCCCCGGAAAATGCTCCTTTTCCCATAAGACTGTCACACACCGGAGCCTGGATTCTTGCGGAAAGCTCTGCAATTTCCCCGGAAGCCCCGGAAATTACTCCGCCTCCTCCAACAAAAATAAACGGTTTCTCTGCCTTGTTGATCAGATATGCTGCCTGCTCAATATCTTCTTTTCTTATATCCTTTGTTTCTCTTGTCACAGTTGCAGGACGGTGAGGAATATATTCATATTTTGCGGCGGTCACATCCTTTGTCACATCTACGAGAACAGGACCGGGACGTCCGCTTTTCGCAATTAAAAAAGCCTTTCTGATCGTATCAGCCAGCTTTGTTACATCTTTTACAATGTAGCTGTGCTTTGTTACCGGCATTACAATTCCCGCAATATCCACCTCCTGGAAAGAGTCCTTTCCAAGAAGTGATTTTCCTACATTTGCAGTAATCGCAACAACAGGAACAGAATCCATAAATGCAGTTGCAATTCCTGTTACAAGGTTGGTAGCACCCGGTCCTGAAGTTGCCATGCAGACTCCTACTTTTCCGGTTGCCCGCGCGTATCCGTCTGCAGCATGGGCAGCACCCTGCTCATGAGACGTAAGCACATGGGTAATCTCATCCTTATATTCATAAAGAGCATCGTATACATTTAAAATTGCTCCTCCAGGGTATCCAAAAACCGTGTCCACACCCTGTTCTTTCAGACATTCTACAATTATCTGCGCACCTGTCAGTTCCATAGCATCTCCTCCTTATTTTGATTTTGGTACTTCCAGAATGGCTCCTCTGTTTCCTGAGGTTACCATTGCTGCATATCTCGCAAGATAGCCGGTTGTTACCTTCGGTTCTCTCGGCTGCCATTTTTCTTTTCGTTTCGCCATTTCCTCGTCTGATACTTTGATTTCCAATTTCAGATGAGGAATATCTATAGAAATAATATCTCCCTCTTCCACAAGAGCAATGGGACCTCCCACTGCCGCCTCAGGGGAAACATGACCGATTGATGCGCCTCTTGACGCTCCGCTGAATCTTCCGTCTGTAATCAGTGCCACAGAAGAGCCGAGTCCCATTCCTGCGATAGCAGATGTTGGATTTAACATCTCTCTCATTCCAGGACCGCCTTTTGGTCCTTCGTAACGAATTACCACAACGTCTCCTGCCACAATTTTTCCGCCTTTAATTGCCGCTATAGCGTCCTCCTCACAGTCAAACACTCTTGCCGGTCCTTCATGAACCATCATCTCTTCCACAACTGCAGAACGTTTTACAACGCCACCGTCAGGAGCAAGGTTTCCTTTTAAAACTGCAAGACCACCTGTTACGCTGTATGGATTTTCCAAAGGACGGATAACCTCCGGATTTTTATTTACACAGTCTTTGATGTTTTCTCCCACTGTTTTTCCTGTAACTGTCATACACTCTGTATGAAGAAGTCCTTTTTTATTCAGCTCGTTCATTACCGCATATACGCCGCCGGCTTCATTTAAATCTTCCATATAAGTAGGACCTGCCGGAGCAAGATGACAGAGGTTCGGTGTTTTTTCGCTGATTTCATTTGCAAAGCTTATATCAAAATCCATTCCGATTTCATGAGCAATTGCCGGAAGATGGAGCATACTGTTTGTAGAACAGCCAAGAGCCATATCCACTGTCAAAGCATTCAAAATTGCCTCTTCTGTCATAATGTCTCTTGGGCGGATATTTCTTCTGTACATTTCCATTACCTGCATACCTGCATGTTTTGCAAGACGGATTCTCTCGGAATAAACTGCCGGAATGGTTCCATTTCCCTGAAGTCCCATTCCCAGAACTTCTGTAAGACAATTCATACTGTTGGCTGTGTACATACCGGAGCAGGAACCACAGGTAGGACACGTTTTGTTTTCATACTCACAGAGACCTTCCTCTGAAAGATTTCCCGCTGCATATGCCCCTACTGCCTCAAACATACTGGAAAGACTTGTTTTATGTCCATTCACTCTGCCCGCCAGCATAGGTCCTCCACTTACAAATACAGTTGGCACATTGATTCTGGCTGCCGCCATCAAAAGCCCCGGCACATTCTTATCACAGTTTGGAACCATAACAAGAGCGTCAAACTGATGTGCCATTGCCATCGCCTCTGTGGAATCCGCAATCAAATCTCTTGTAACAAGGGAATACTTCATTCCGATATGTCCCATTGCAATTCCGTCGCATACTGCAATCGCAGGAAATACAACCGGGGTTCCTCCCGCCATTGCCACTCCCTGTTTTACTGCATTTACAATCTTATCCAGGTTCATATGTCCCGGAACAATTTCATTATATGAACTTACAATACCAACAAGAGGACGTTCCATCTCTTCCTCTGTCATGCCAAGGGCACGAAACAGAGAACGGTGCGGCGCCTGCTGTGTTCCTTTTTTTACTGCATCACTTCTCATATCTGTCTCTCCTTTATGTATGCGTATTTCTGTTTATATCTGTTTCCTTTTAAACAGCCTGGGCAATCAGATTTCCCATTTCCTCTGTTCCCACAGCTTTACAGCCTTCCGACATGATATCTCCTGTGCGGTACCCTTCTGTCAGCACCTTCTGTACTGCCGTCTCTACTGCATCTGCCTCTTTATCCAGATCAAGAGAATAACGGAGCATCATAGCTGCTGATAAGATAGTTGCAATGGGATTTGCCTTATCCTGTCCTGCAATATCCGGAGCAGAACCGTGACTTGGCTCATAAAGTCCGAATTTCGTCTCATTTAAGCTGGCAGAAGAAAGCATTCCGATGGAGCCAGTCACCATGCTTGCCTCATCTGACAAAATATCTCCGAACATATTTTCTGTAAGAATCACATCAAACTGTCCCGGATCACGCACAAGCTGCATCGCGCAATTGTCTACAAGCATATGGGATAATGTTACGTCAGGATAATCCTTTGCTACTTCCTCCACAACACTTCTCCAAAGTCTGGAAGAATCCAGAACATTTGCCTTATCTACGCTTGTCACCTGTTTTCTTCTTTTTTTCGCAATCTCAAATGCCTTCACTGCAATACGGCGGATTTCTTTTTCATTATAGATAAGCGTATCTACGGCTGTGCGAATTCCGTTTTCTTCTGTTGTCTTTCTCTCTCCAAAATAAAGCCCGCCTGTGAGTTCTCTGACAATTACCATATCAAAGCCTTCCCCTATAATTTCTTCTTTCAGAGGGCAGGCACCCTTTAATTCCTGATAAAGATACGCAGGTCTTAAATTCGCAAAGAGATTTAAGGCTTTTCTGATTCCAAGGAGACCTGCTTCCGGGCGTTTTGAAGGTTCTAACTGATACCAGGGTGAAGTTTTTGCATCGCCTCCTATAGAGCCCATCAAAACAGCATCTGCTGCTTTTGCCTTTTCTATTGTCTCTTCTGTAAGGGGAACTCCGTAAGCATCAATGGAAGCTCCTCCAAGAAGCAGCTCTTCATATGTAAAAGCATGTCCGTATTTCTCGCATACTCTGTCCAGCACTTTTTTTGCCTCTCTCACAATTTCCGGTCCGATACCGTCCCCCGGAATTAACGCTATCCTGCATTCCATAATTTTCTCTCCTCGCTCAAATATTTTTTCTATAATACCGCAATTCCGAAATTATTTCAACCTGTTAAAGCGAAAAAGAGTTAAAATTTTAAGTTTTTAACTAAACAAAGCGTTCTTGTATGTTTTACTTAGTAAAAAGAGAACCCTGATTTACAGGATTCTCTCATATTTTACAAACTGATATTCCAAATCGAAATACGTTTGTTCCTCACTCTCTGCCGTTATATGCCATTCTTTGTCCTCATCAAGATTTGGAAAATAGCTGTCTGCCTCATATGCAAAATCGATTTTTGTCACATGGGCTGTATCGCAGTATGGAAGAAGCTGTTTATACACGCTGTCTCCTCCGATACAGTATACTTCATCCTTCGGATATTTTTTAATTTCCTCAAGAACCTCCTCGATAGTATGAACAACAATCGCATCTTTTACTTTATAATTCTTATTTCCTGTGAGAATGATATTTGTACGGTTTTTCAACGGGAGTCCGTTCGGAAAGCTCTCCAGGGTTTTTCTTCCCATAACCACTACCTTTCCAGTTGTTTCCTGGCGGAACATTTTCATATCTGCCGGAATACTCACCAGAAGACGGTTATCCTTTCCAATCGCCCAATTTTTATCAACTGCTACAATAATATTCATTTTGTGTCTCTCCTTTTATATCTATCCTCTTATATGGCTATTGGGATATTTTTAATCTGCGGCCATGTCTCATAATTTTCCACAATCAGATCATCTGTTGTAAAATCGTAAAAATTCTTAATCTCCGGATTCAGCTTTACAATCGGTGCCGGATACGGAGTACGGCTTATAAGCTCTTTTACGACCGGAATATGTCTGTCATAAATATGACAGTCTGAAATCACATGAAGCAGTTCTCCTGCCTCCATATCGCACACCTGTGCAAACATCATAAGAAGAATTGAATACTGACATACATTCCAGTTATTTGCAGCAAGAATATCCTGTGAACGCTGATTTAAAATCGCATTTAAGGTAAGCTTGTCTTTGCCCGGCTCTTTTGTCACATTAAAGGTCATCGAATACGCACATGGATAAAGATTCATTTCATGAAGATCCTGATGCACATAAATGTTTGTCATAATTCTTCTGCTATACGGATTATTCTTCAGATCATAAAGAACCCTGTCCACCTGATCCATCATTCCCTCTTTGTAGCTGTGCTTGACGCTCATCTGGTAGCCATATGCTTTTCCAATCGAGCCCTCCTCATCTGCCCAGCTGTCCCATATATGGCTGTGAAGGTCGTGGATATTGTTTGATTTTTTCTGCCATATCCAGAGAATCTCGTCCATACAGCTTTTAAGAGCCGTCTTTCTAAGAGTAAGAGCCGGAAATTCCTTTCTCAGATCATATCTGTTTACTACCCCGAATTTCTTGATGGTATAAGCAGATGTTCCGTCCTCCCACACAGGGCGAACCTTCTCTCCCTCTGTGCTTGTTCCATTCTCAATAATATCTTTACACATCTCTATAAAAATATTGTCTGCAAGACTCATTTTTTTGTCCTCCTGGTTTTCTTTTCTGCAGTGCTCTCTATGCAAGCACGCTTTTCGGAAACTCTCTTTTCAGAAACCTTTCTCCCGGAAGCTTTTTTCGTCTCCTCCTGCGGCGTCACAGAAAATACAAGGAGCCCGAGCGCCGGAATTTTCATTTTTATAGAATAAGGGCGTTCATCCCATTCCTGTGATTTTGCAGTTTTTACTCTTGGATTTCCCACACCGTTTCCGCCATATTTCTTTAAATCACTGTTAAAAATCTCTTTGTATTTTCCTGCATAAGGTACTCCAACCTGATAGTTTTCATAAGTATCCGCCGCAAAATTACATACTGCAAGAAGTGTTTCGCTCGGATTTTCTGTTTTTCTGAGGAAAGTCAGTACATTCTCCTCATATTTCATAAGCTGAATCCACTCAAGCCCCTCATAATCGTCATCTTTCTTCCAGAGAGCCGGCTGTTCTTTATATAAAGTATTCAAATCCCGGATATACTCTTTCAGAGCCTTCGGCATATCTTTATCAGGCGCAGACATCTTGCAGCCCGGGTGAAGCGTCATATATCCATATGCTGCCCTGATTTCCGCTTCCTTCTGGTTTTCATCGCCCCAGATTCTCTTACGGAAATCATCAAGCGTTCCCACGTCCCTGCTTCCCAACGTGAGAATGTAGTGCTCGCTGTACGCATAAAGTGTAGACAGGGTAAGCTGGTCATGACTTCTTTTTCTGTTGTCCGGCTCAGATGCGAGATATTCCAGAAAGTCTCTTGTCCAGCCGCCGCTCCATTTATAATCAAATCCAAGATGATCGTTTTCCACACTGTCTGTAAGCTCCGGCCAGAGTCCGTCTTCCTGCGCGATCAAAAGTACACCTGGGTTTCTTTTCTTTACAATGGAATTTAAGTGCTTCAAAAACTCTACTGCATAAAGGTTTTCATTTGTACCATAAAGGTTCGGCTGCCACTCGCCCATATTTCTTCCGTAATCCAGGTAAAGCATGGCATCCACATCATCCATTCGGAATCCGTCTACATGGTAAACCTCTGTCCAAAAACAAGCGTTTCCTATAAGGAAATCCCGCACCATAGGGCTTCCATAATTATAAAGCATAGTACCCCACATAGGATGAACAGAAGCGCTTTCATCAGGAATTTCATAAAGAGGTGTTCCGTCAAATTTTTCCAGTCCTCCCTCAAATCTCGGGAACTGTGCAGGCGTCCAGTCAAGAATCACACCAACTTCAGCCTGATGTAAAAGATTGACCGCCTTCTGGAATTTTTCAGGAGTTCCAAACCTGGAGGTGGGAGCGTAATAAGATGAGGTAGAATATCCTCCTGTACTTTCCTCCAGATATTCCATAACAGGTTTAAATTCCACATGAGTATAGCCTGTCTCCTTCATAAATTCCGCAAGCTCTTCTCCACTCTCCCATTTCGTAATATCTGTCTCATAAATGGAAATCGGCTGTTTTCTGTCATCATATTTTTTTCTCGCTTCCATCCATTCTCCATCGTCCCAAGAAAATCCAGACAGATCGGTCACAACAGAAGCGCAGTCTTTTGGCTTTTCGGCTCCAAAGCCATAAGGATCGGCTTTTAAAGAAATCTTTCCACTTTTCTCTTTTATTTCATATTTATAAAGCGTTCCCGCTTTTATATCCGGTACAAATAATTCAAAAATTCCGGACATGGGCATTCTGTGCATCATAAGGAATCGTCCGTCCCAATTATTAAAATCACCCACAACGCTGACTCTCTGTGCATTTGGAGCCCACACAGCAAAATAAGTTCCCTCAACACCGTCCACAGTCATAATATGAGCTCCCAGCTTTTTATATGACTCATAATATACCCCTGCACAAAAAGCCTTCTCTTCTTCCGGAAGCATCTGTCCTGAATACTGATACGGATCCGTCCATTGCTTTTCATAATCTTCCCACTGCACAAGAAAGCTGTATTTCGGAATCCGTTTTGCCGGAAGAAGCACTGCAAAATATCCCGCCTCGTCTTCCATTTCCATCTGATACTCTTTTTTTCCTGCAATTACTTTCGCACTCTTTGCCTCTGGAAAAAATCCCTGGATCAGAACGCCATCCTTTGTAATCCTCGGTCCCATCACATCTTTCGGTGAAACCTCTTCCCCATATACTACTGCCTCAATCCGCGGCCAATCCATATATTTATATAATTTTTCGTCCATAACACACCTCCCATTTTTTCTATTTTACCATTTTTCCCTAAAAAAATAAAGGAAATTGTTTGACAAATCCTTCTCTCTGCGCTAAATTGGAATTAAGATTACGTACTTGGAGGAAGAACGAATGGAAAACAGATTATTTGACGTAACAGCTCTTGGCGAGCTCCTGATCGATTTTACAGAAAATGGAACAACCTCTCAGGGAAATCCCCTTCTTGAGGCAAATCCCGGCGGTGCTGTATGCAATGTGCTTGCCATGCTTGGCCGCCTTGGCAAAAAAACTGCTTTTATTGGAAAAGTAGGACAGGATATGTTCGGAACACAGTTAAAAAATGCAGTGGAAGAAGTCGGCATTGATACACGTGCTCTTTTTATGGATGAAGAAGTACACACCACTCTCGCTTTTGTACATACTTATCCGGATGGAGATCGTGATTTCTCCTTCTATAGAAATCCAGGCGCAGATATGATGCTGACAAAAGATGAAGTTCCGGATGATTTAATCCAGAATTCCCGTCTTTTCCACTTTGGTACTCTCTCATCTACACATGAAGGTGTAAGAGAGGCGACACGCCATGCCATTGAAGTTGCAAAAGATGCTGGTTGTATCATTACTTTTGACCCTAATCTGCGCCCTCCTCTCTGGAAATCTCTTGATGATGCCAGAAGAGAAATTGAATATGGAATGACAAAATGTGACGTTCTTAAAATTTCTGATAATGAGGTGGAATTCCTCTTTGATACAACAGATTACGATAAGGGTGCAGCTCTGATACGCGAAAAATATAACATTCCTCTTGTTCTTATTACAATGGGAAAAGACGGAAGCCGCGCGTATTATAAAGATATGCGTGTAGAGGCAGCTCCTTTCCTTCAGAAAAATACAATTGAAACAACGGGAGCCGGCGATACTTTCTGTGCCAGCACTTTAAATTATATTCTGGAACATGGACTTGAAAATCTCACAGAAGAAAACCTTATGGAAATGCTCACCTTCGCCAATGCCGCAGCTTCCCTCATCACTACAAGAAAAGGAGCTCTGCGTGTTATGCCGTCAAGACAAGAAGTACTTGATTTCATCGCAGAAAGCGGAAGATAATTTTTTAAGCCAATAGAATATGTTCTTAATATGACAGCCGTATTTCCAACAGTCAGTTAGGGAAATACGGCTGTCATTTTTCAAGTTTATAATAAAGGTAATAAAAAACCTCCAAGTGCCAGTCCTACAAACAAACCACTCGGAGGTGCAAATAAATACTCCCTAATTATATCAAAGATTTACTTGTTAGGGTTTACCTTTGACATCAGAACAACCGTCTCAACGGTACTTTCATTGACCCAACAAAGTTCCTGTGTTTCCCTGTCTCCAAAATACACCGGAAAATGGAACTTTATGTGCTTCAGGAATTTGCCATCTGGCTGCTCCTGCTCATAAATATCCACCTGTTCTACAAAACTGTTAAGAAATTCTTTCTTCTCCACACCTTCAATCTCATCATACAAACGGTATAACCTTGTCTACATATCCTGATATTTCTTCTGTATCTATTCTTGAACCGATTTTATTCAGAATTGTCTATTTTCAGTTGGAACTACGGCAGACACCGAACAAGGATATGCGCCGACTTTCTGAGGAAGACATCCGTCAAAATTTCCTGAGAAGGTGAAATCCGAAGTTATAAGATTTAAATTATCCATTTTCAAAACAAGCCACCGAGCA
>Cobain_p2__coassemble_490_pt1 | contig 135487 bp, 128 predicted proteins | sample Cobain_p2__metabat2_low_PE_026 | metagenome-assembled genome bin Cobain_p2
TCATTTGAGCCTGTTTTTTTGACTCAGTTTTTTCATACATCACTTGACACTATCTCTCATTCCGCCTGCGGCGGGTCACTTTAGCGATATACTTCTTTTCCGCCGCAGTGCGTTCCTACGCGGAGCGTTTTTTATGCTATGAAACATTATAAAGCAATTTCCTATAGCATAAAAAAAGCCCTCCATCTCTGCAATATATGCAAGAGACGAAAGACTTTAGCATCTTACGCGGTACCACTCTTATTTTATGAAAAATCATACCCTTACCGGATACGGAACGTATATGCGTCCTTATATCCTTTCCCTGTAACGGGAGAACCCGTCTGCTCCTACTCTCCTTTTGAAAGATTTCAGTCAGATGCTCCAAGGTGAGTTCCACATTTCCCTTCCGCTGTCTCTCAGCACCGACAGCTCTCTGTGCTCCAGTCCATATATACTATTCCTTTTCTTTGCATTTGTCTGTATTTATATATCTCGTTAATACGTTTTCAGTTTAGTACTTCAACGTGATTTTGTCAAGACATTTTCGTAAATTTTGAAAATCGCCAAAAAATAGTTGATTTTTTTTTAATATATGTTATAATAAAATTCGTTTCGGGGTATGGCGTAGCTTGGTAGCGCGCACGGCTGGGGGCCGTGAGGTCGCAGGTTCAAATCCTGTTGCCCCGATTTTTCAAGAGTCTGTATGTACAGGCTCTTTTATTTTTCACTATGTAGTTCTTGAAACAATATCTCTTCCAGAATATCCAAATTCCGCTCCGGCTGCATTTTTACTCCCTCTTCTACCGCTTTTTCATCATGTTTCCATAAATCTTCCAACAGCTTTCGCGAGCATTCTCTGTAAAACCAAAATACTCAGCCATACTCCCCATATTCGTCATAGAATACTCTGTAAACATATTTAAAGCAGAATGAGAACCATATTTTTTAATAGGCAAAATTCCAGTCATATACGCCAAATCAACATAATCCTGATCTTTAAGCCATAGTCTTAAAAAATCAAGGTATTTCTTCTGCGCCTCAAAATCCTGCTGATATTCACGAAACCGGCAATCCCACTCGTAATTCTTCTGTTCTTACTTATTATTAATGTAATTCACAAGCCCTTCCGCTTTTATAATTTTCTGCATAAATTCCGGGAACGCCTGACCTTTAAATTCCGTTCCTTTGGTACGGTTGTAAATCATGCCGGAATCAAAGTCTACCTCCACTTCATCTCCTGCTTCTATGCCTTTGCTTGCCTCCGGACACTCGATAATAGGAAGACCGATATTAATAGCATTTCTATAAAAGATTCTGGCGAAGGTTTCTGCAATCACGCAGCTTACACCTGCCGCTTTGATGGCAATTGGCGCATGTTCTCTGGAAGAACCGCAGCCGAAGTTTTTATCTGCCACAATGATGTCGCCTTTTTTTACATTTTTAATAAAATCCTTATCAATATCTTCCATACAATGTAATGCCAGCTCGGCCGGGTCTGAGGAATTCAGATAGCGTGCAGGGATAATTACATCTGTATCTACATTATCTCCATATTTAAATACTATTCCTTTTGCCTGCATAACTCTTCCTCCTTATAATCCCAGTTCTTCCGGCGCGGAAATTTTTCCGGTTACTGCGCTTGCTGCCGCCACTGCCGGACTTGCAAGATAAACCTCTGAATCTACGTGTCCCATACGTCCCACAAAGTTCCGGTTTGTTGTGGAAATGCACCGCTCTCCTGCTGCCAGGATTCCCATGTAACCTCCAAGGCAAGGTCCGCAGGTAGGAGTGCTTACTACTGCTCCCGCCTCAATAAAGATTTTTAAAAGCCCCTCTTCCATTGCCTGTAAATAAATGGCCTGTGTTGCAGGAATTACAATGCAGCGCACACCTTTTTTTACTTTTCTGCCTTTTAAAATTTCTGCCGCTGTGCGAAGATCGTCAATTCTTCCGTTTGTACAGGAGCCGATGACTGCCTGGTCTACCATTACATCTTCCTGAATTTCGGAAATGGTCTTTGTATTTTCCGGAAGATGAGGAAATGCGATTGTCGGCTCAAGCGTACTTAAATCAATGGTATACTCTTCGTCATAGACTGCGTCTTCGTCTGCCTCGTACACTTTATACGGACGTTTGGAATGCTCTTTCATATACGCTTCTGCAATTTCGTCTACAGGAAAAATGCCGTTCTTTCCGCCTGCCTCGATCGCCATATTTGCAATGGTAAAGCGGTCATCCATAGAAAGGTTTTTGATACCCTCTCCTGTAAATTCCATTGATTTATAAAGAGCTCCGTCCACGCCGATTTTTCCGATAATATGAAGAATCACATCTTTTCCGCTTACCCATTTTTTCGGTTTTCCAATAAGATTAAAACGAATTGCGGAAGGTACTTTAAACCAGGCTTTTCCTGTAGCCATTCCAGCCGCCATATCCGTACTTCCAACGCCTGTGGAAAACGCTCCCAAAGCTCCGTATGTACAGGTATGAGAATCTGCTCCGATAATTACATCTCCTGCAACAGTCAGTCCTTTTTCCGGCAGAAGAGCGTGTTCGATTCCCATTTCTCCTACGTCAAAATAGTTGGTAATATCATGTTTACACGCAAACTCCCGGACACATTTGCAATGCTCTGCTGATTTAATGTCTTTATTTGGTATAAAATGGTCCATTACAAGCGCTACTTTATCTTTATCGAATACTGTCTCCACTGTCATTTTATCCATCTCGTGAATTGCCACCGGAGAAGTAATATCATTTCCAAGAACAAGGTCTAAATCTGCCTCAATCAACTGTCCTGCTTCCACATAATCAAGACCTGCATGAGCTGCCAGAATTTTCTGTGTCATTGTCATTCCCATTTCTTCTTCCTCCTGTTTTCTTAATTTCTGCTATTATTTTATCATCACTTTTGATATAATGCTAATATATATTTATGATATTTACCATAACTTATAGTTATGATATAACCATTCACAAACAGCCATTCAAATGAAACATGTATTATCCTGGAGGAATCTGCTTATGAGAGAAAACCTTTCTTTGTATCATATTTTTTATACCGTAGGGCGCACGGGAAGCATTTCCCAGGCTGCAAGAGAGCTTTACATCAGTCAGCCTGCCATCACAAAAGCAATCAAAAAACTTGAGGAAAATCTGGACACGGTTCTTTTTAAACGTACCTCACGGGGCGTTACCTTAACCCCTGACGGAAGCTTCCTTTTTGAAAAAACAAAATCTGCCTTTTCCCTTCTCTCTGAGGGCGAAAAGGGCGTACTTCATAACCATTCCCGGGAAATCCCGAAGCTTCGCCTGGGAGCAAGCGCTACCTTGAGTAAGTATGTACTTCTCCCCCATCTGAAGCGGTATATTGCTTCTAATCCTCAGGTACAGATTCAGCTTTCCTGTCAGTCCACTTATGAAACGCTCCGAAGCCTTGAGGATGGAAAAATTGACCTTGGCTTAATCGGAAAACCTCAAAAACTTTCCCAGGTGCATTTCATGCCCCTTCGGAAAATCCAGGATACTTTTGTAGCTTCCCCCCAATATCTTTCCAATCACCAGGCGATTTATCCTGAACACCCTCTTACAGAAACGGCAACCTTTATGCTTCTTGACGGAGAAAACATTTCCAGGCAGTGGGTAAATCTTCAGCTTCGGGAGCAGCAGATAGAACTTCGCCATATTTTTGAAGTAAATACTATGGATCTTCTCATTGAATTTTCTCAGATCGGGCTTGGCATCGCCTGTGTGATTCGAGAATTTGTCCAGCACCAGCTGGAACATGGCACTTTGCAGGAAATTTCTCTTGGTCTTACATTTCCTCCCAGAGAAATCGGATTTGTGTGCAGAAAAAAAGAAGAGGACAGTCCTCTTCTTCACGATTTTTTCAGCCGGACAGCTATATAGAACTCTGTCCGGCTTTCTTTTAAAATTAATTGTTAATCAGTTTATCTTCACCGTTCCAACTGTACAGTTTACGGATTTCCTCACCAACGATTTCAGACGGATGCTCGGAAGCAAGCTTTCTCATGGCTTTGAAATGAACCTGGCTGCCTGCTGAGGACATATCCAGAAGGAAGTCTTTTGCAAATGTACCGTCCTGAATATCGGACAGGATTTTCTTCATGGCTTTCTTTGTATCTTCTGTGATAATCTTCGGTCCTGTAATGTAATCGCCGTATTCTGCTGTATTGGAGATAGAATATCTCATTCCTGCAAAACCAGACTGGTAAATCAGGTCTACAATCAGTTTCATCTCATGGATACATTCAAAGTATGCGTTTCTTGGGTCATATCCCGCTTCAACAAGAGTCTCAAAACCAGCCTGCATAAGCGCGCACACACCTCCACAGAGAACTGCCTGCTCGCCAAAAAGGTCTGTCTCTGTCTCTGTACGGAATGTTGTTTCCAGAACACCAGCCCGTGCTCCTCCAATGGCAAGTGCATATGCAAGGGCTGTATCAAGAGCTTTTCCTGTTGCATCCTGCTCTACTGCAACGAGACACGGCACACCTTTTCCAGCCTGGTATTCGCTTCTTACAGTATGTCCCGGTCCTTTTGGGGCAATCATAGTAACGTCTACATTCTTCGGAGGTACGATGCAGCCAAAATGGATGTTGAAACCATGAGCAAACATCAGCATATTTCCTTCTTCCAGGTTTGGTTCGATGTCTTTTTTGTAAAGAGCAGCCTGTTTTTCGTCGTTAATAAGAATCATGATAATATCTGCTTTTTTTGCTGCCTCTGCCGCTGTATATACTTCAAATCCCTGCTCTTCTGCCTTTTTCCAGGATTTGCTTCCCTCGTAAAGACCGATAATTACATTACAGCCGGATTCTTTTGCATTAAGAGCATGTGCATGTCCCTGGCTTCCGTATCCGATCACTGCGATGGTCTTTCCATCTAATAAGCTTAAATTACAATCTTCCTGATAAAAAATTCTGTTTGCCATTGTTTCTCTTCCTCCTATAATGTCATCATGTATATGTATTTTCTAATTAAAGAAAACGTACATCTTTTGCCCCTCTTGAAAGCCCTGTCACACCGGTTCTTGCAAGTTCAAGAATTTCATAAGATCCCATAAGGTCAATAAATGCTTCCAGTTTGCTCTTTGTGCCTGTCATTTCAACCACAAGGGAATCCTTGCTTACATCAACTACCTTTGCACGGAAAATATCCGCAATGGAAATGATTCCCTGACGCTGTTCTGCTCTGGCAGCAACTTTTACCAATACAAGCTCGCGACTCACGCTGTCCTCTGGTTCCAGCACTTTAATATCGCGCACATCTACAAGCTTGGCAAGCTGCTTTGTAATCTGCTCCAGAATCATTTCATCGCCGCTGCACACAACTGTCATACGGGAAAAACGTTCATCTGCAGTCACACCAACCGTAAGGCTGTCAATGTTGTACCCGCGCCGGCTGAAAAGTCCGGAAATTCGGCTCAAAACACCTGCTGTATTATCTACCAGCAGAGATAAAATTCTTTTCTGCATACTCCACCCGCTTTCAATACTTTAAACTTATAAATTATTATATGTTTATCATTATAGCAAGTTAAATGATTTTGTCAATAAAAAAATGAGACGCATTGTAATTAAAATACAATGCGTCTGTCTGCAATCCTGGAGAGAAGGGGTTCGCTGTGGGAAACGACAAGAAGTCCAATTTCCCTTTCCTTCACTTCTTTTAAAAGAAAATTCCAGATCTGACTCTGAGTAATCAGATCAAGCATGGTGCTGATTTCGTCTGCAATCAAAAATTTTGTATCTTTCCCCAAAGCTCTGGCAATGCAGAACCTTTGCAGCTCTCCGCCGGAAAGCTCCTGAGGATACCGCTTTTTCCAGTCTTTTTCTATACCAAGCTCTCTTATGATCCGCTCATCTACGTCTTTTCCGTCTGCCAGGGTATCTCCAAGGCGCAGCTTTGGATTGACTGCCCTTTCCGGATGCTGCCATATCATTTGCACCGGACAGTATCCTTTTGAAGGAAGAGGCTTCCCATCAAGCAGCACCTCTCCTTCAAGAGGCTTTAAATATCCTGCAAGGACTTTACAGAGCGTTGTTTTTCCAAATCCACTGGGCCCTAAAATCGCCACTCTCTCGTGATTTTCTACTTGTAAATTTACATTGGAAAAAACTGCCCCCTCCTTCTGATCATAGGAAAATGTAAGATTTCTGCCTTCCAGTATCATGCTTTTCCTCCTGTTCTCTCATGATGATGCTGCTCCACTGCCAAAGGCTCTCCCGAAAAACGAACGCAGCGCACAGTTCCACAGCCCACCCTCTGCATGGGGATTTCTCCCTGGCACGCTTCTGTATACATGCTGCATCTTGGTCCGAACGGGCAGCCTTTCGGCATATCTTTTACATAAGGCTGCACACCTGGAAGCGGCTGAAAGCCATTCTGAGGAAGCGCTCTCCACAAAGCTTTTGTATAGGGGTGACGAAGCGTTTCTTCTGAAGCAAAATCAGATACAGGCGCTTCTTCCACTGTTGTTCCCGCATAAAACACGGCAATCCTGTCTGCCACCTCAAGTGCCAGTTCAATATCGTGGGTGATAAGAAGCACTCCCTTTCCCTCATCTGCAAAATTCCGAAAATCTTCCATTGATTTTTTCGCAAGGGCAAGATCCATTCCGGGAGTCGGCTCATCTGCAATAATAAGCTCAGGATCTCCCATAAGGGCTGATGTTAAAAGCACACGCCGGGTCATTCCGCCGGAGCATTCAAAAGGATACTTTGTATCCACCTCTTCTCCAAGCCCATACCGTTTAAAAAGACCTCTCTGCTTCCGTTTCTTCTCTTCTCCTTTTCCACCCTGTACCTGTTTTCCCACAGTCATAAGCGGATCCAGATAAGTGGTGCTTTGAGGAACAAAGGCGATTTTATTTCCCCGGAGAGCACAGATACGTTCCTCTGTCAAAAGCTCTCCATCGTAATACATATTTCCCGTTACCTTTGCGTTGTAAGGAAGAAGCCCTAAAATAGCGTGTGCCAGAAGGCTTTTTCCGGAACCGCTGGAACCTACCACTGCCACAATTTCTCCTTCATGGACGGAGACGGACAGCTTTGAAATCACGGGAAGCTCTATTTTTCTGCTGCTTCTTTCGTTCTCATACTGGGAAAAAGAAAGGGACAGCTCTTCAATTTCCAATATATGTCGTCTGTTTGTACAACTCATAATTTCTCCTTATTCGTGTGCGCTGCCCGGGTCTAAAATCCGGCGAAGGGCACTTCCTCCTCTGTCAAAAAGAACCACAGTAAGAACAAGCATGATTCCCGGAAAAACTGCCAGCCACCATTTTCCTGTAATCAGATACTTCATGCTTTCAGAAAGAATAATACCGATAGCCGGCTGTTCTGCCGAAAGCCCAAAGCCGAGAAAGGTAATGCTGGACTCATGGAGAATAGCATGAGGAAATAAAAGAACCAATCCTACAAGAAACTGTGGCAGAAGATGGGGCAGCATATGTTTTTTTGCAATCGCAAATTTACTATGCCCAAGCTTTTCCGCAATAAGGATATATTCGCTCTGTCGAAGCTGCATCACCTCTCCTCTTATCAGTCTTGCAAGAGAAGTCCAGTGGGTGAGGGCAACGCCTATGATCACTCCCTTTAATCCTTTTCCGCAGGCATAGGAAATGAGAATGAGAAGAAGGATATGAGGGATTCCCATCACCATATCAATAAAAAAGGAAATGACAGAATCTGCCTTTTTCCCAAGGGTTGCAGCTGCTGTTCCAAGAAGAAGCGCCATCAAAGCGCTCACTCCCGCCGCTGTGATGCCGATTAAAATACTGGTGGAAAGCCCGGTAAGCGTTCTGTAAAACATATTTCTTCCAAGCCAGTCTGTTCCAAACGGATAGGCAAGGCAGGGTGCTATATTTTTTCTGGAAAAGTCGGTCACCATTGCCGCATCTCTTAAAAAAACGCCGGATACTGCTACTGCCGCAAGAAACAGGACAGAAAAAATAAGAAGAGCCTTCGCTTTCTGTCTCTGATTATATTTTCTTCTCATCGCGCGCCTCCCTTCCGAATCCTCGGATCTACCGTTCCATAAAGAAGGTTCGCAATAAAGTTACCTAAAAATACAATTGCCGCCGTGATAAGGGTAATTCCCATTAAAAGAGGCACATCGCTTCCGGTTCCCGCAGACACAGCCGCCTGCCCGAGTCCCGGATAAGAAAATACCTGTTCCACTAATACAGAACCACCTATGATTTCGCTGATAGAAGCAAACTGCAGCGTCATGGCAGGAAGAAGGACATTTCGAAGGCCATGATGGCGCACAATGCTCCAGACGCTTTCTCCCCTTGCTCTTGCAAACAGCACATAATCGCTTTCCATAATGTCAATCATTTTTTCTCTTGTATGAAGAGCAATATTGGAAATGCCGGTAATACTCAAGGTAAGAGCAGGCAAAATAGCATGGCGCACACGGTCGAGAAATGTAACACCGCTTGCCTCCACACCAATGGGAACACTTAAACCAATAGGAAGCACACGGAGCCATACCCCAAATACAATCAGAAGGAGAAGGGCAAGCCAAAATGCCGGTGTGCTTGCAATCACAAGAGAATATCCCTTAATTGCCTTATCTACAGGCTTTCCTTTAAATACGCCTGCCAGAACTCCCAGAAGAAAGCCCAAAAGCCCGGATATAATCCAGGCGAGTCCCATGAGAAACAGGGAATTTCCAAGTTTTACTGCAATAACCTTTGCAACCGGCTGACGGTATACAAGAGAAGTCCCCATATCTCCTTTTATAAAATCCTTTGCCCAATTCAGGTATCTCTGAACCGGAGGGGTATCCACACCCCAATAAGAACGAAGTTTTTCTTTCTGCGCCTCGCTCATACTGCCCAGGGCAGCCTGCCCCACATTGGCCTGCAAAGGGTCAATGGGGGAGGCGGAAACAAGGGCAAATGTAACAATGCTGACTGCCAAAAGAAGTAAAATCATTCTTACAAAATTCTTTATCAATGATGTCACATTCTTTTTAATCAAAATCTTACTCCCATTCCCATTCATCAATATTATTTACAATAGACCAGCCATGTCCGTGAGGATGGATTTTCTGCTCCGCTACTGTAAGACCATCGCGAACGAAATAGAGATGATCGACATTACAAAGCCAGATCCACGGAATATCACCGTCCTGTGTGATACCGGTTGTACCATCCCACTGTGCTTTTTTCCAGAGATCATAAGATTCTTCCAGATTGTCACTTTCCAGCGCTTCGTCCATATATTTGTCTACTGTCTCGTTTGCATAAGGAGAATACTGAGCAAGTCCTGTGTTCTCCATAGAATGATAAATGTTGTAAAGTTCCATTGGAGTATGTGCACCCCAACCCCACATAAGTGGTTCAGACTGTGCACGGTCATATGCAGTATCCCAGCCTACACCTTCTGTTTTCACATCGATTCCGAGCTCACGAAGCTGATTTGCCGTATCCTCTGCAAGCGCCTGACGAACAGAATCTCCATTATTGAACATAAGGGTCAGCTCTGCCTTTTCTCCATCTTTTTCACGGATGCCGTCTTTTCCCTCTGTCCAGCCTGCCTCGTCCATAAGAGCTTTTGCCCCCTCCAGATCGTATTCTGTCACTGCCTCATCATTATACCACGGCATTTTATCACATACACTGTATGCAACCGTTCCGTAACCATTCAGCACATTATCGATCATTTCTTCTCTGTCGATGGCAAGATTAATGGCACGACGCACATTCACATCAGAAGTCAGGGAATTTCCGTAAACAATTCCATCTTTTTCTTCCGGCTCTGTTGCGGGAAGGTTAAATCCTCTGTTGTCAACTGTATCTACACGCATCAGGTTATATCCTTCGATTTCCTGGTCACTGTAGGAAGCTGCCGTATGTGCCACATCTGCCTGTCCTGCCATAGCCGCTGCAAGGGCTGCGTCCTCTTCCATAAAAAGAACGGTAAGCTTTTTAATCTTTGGCTCCTCTCCGTAATAATCCGGATTCGCCTCAAAAATTACCTGCTGCCCCTTATCCCACTGTTTCATAATGTAACGTCCGGAACCGATAGGATTCTGTCCGTATGTATCACTGTAAGCGTGCTCCGGTACGATTCCCACGATCGCCATTGTATACGGCCAGATGGAATACGGCTCGTTCATGTGAAATTCTACAGTTGTATCATCTACTGCAACGGCTTCTTTTAACATGGTAAAATCGTTAACTGTACTTTCATCTCTGCAGGTATTATATGTAAAAGCAACATCCTGTGCAGTAAGCGGCTCTCCGTCTGTAAATTTTACATCGTCACGGATTTTTACTGTCCATGTCAACTTATCTTCACTGCAGGAATATTCGGTTGCCAGGTCGTTCTCAATTTTCAGATCCTTTGTTGTGCGCACGAGAGTACTCTGAATAAGCGGCTCATGTACGTGTTCTCCAGCTCCCCATCCATATGCCGGGTCAAATCCGGATTCCGGCTCTGATGTAGTTGGCATAGTAACAACGACAGAGGAATCCTCTGCTCCAGCCTGCACTCTTGCAGAAGGCATAATGAGCAAAGATGCTGCCAGGGCCAGAGCACTGATAAAACCTGTAATTTTTTTTAACTTCATTTGTAACGTCCTCCTTCTTTTAACTTTCTTCATTATAAAGGGGAAAAATCCCCCCTACAAGCCCGTAGGGGGGTTATTTTTTCAAAAAAACAGAATTTTTTATAAATTTTTTCATATCAGATACTTGCTTCTAAGCTCGTCCTGGGCTTTTGGCGTTAAATATAAGCCTTTCTTTAAAAACTGCTCTACGGAACCATAATTTTTCTCCAAAACAGCAAATGCCCTGTCAAGCCACTGCTGCTCTGTGGTAAAAAATACCTCTGCATTTTCTGCTTCCCGTTTTCCTGTATTCAGGCAGCTTTCCAGGAAACGCATGGTATAAATCTTCTCTTTTTCCAGGCAGCTGTCTGTTCTCCGATAATCTTCCCGGATTTCATTTCCGGAAACGCCAAGCGCACAGAGAAGAATTGCCGTGGCAATGCCCGTCAGATCTTTTCCTGTGCTGCAGTGCCACAGGACAGCGCCGTTTTCATGGTGGAGAAGAACGTCTATAAAACGGGCATACTGTTTCACAGAATACTGGTCATTTAAAATTTCCTCATATATTTTTTCCATGAATTTTCCCGGATCTTTCTGATTTTTCAAAAACTCCCGATCCATATCCCGAACATGTGTAATGCCAGGATGCGGTTCGTCCAGAACAGGAATACGGTAATACTCCACTCCCGGTAAAATAGTATCCGGACGTTCCTTTGCCTCTGCCTCTGTCCGAAGATCGATTACCGTAGTCAGACGGTATTCCTCACAAAGCGCCTTCTGATCTGCCAGAGAAAGATGATACAGATCCCCGCTTCTTAAAAGTCTTCTCGGAAGGATATGACGTTCATCTTCTGTGATAATCGCCCCTAAATCTCTGGTGTTCCACAGATTTTGAAGAGGCAGTCTTCCTCCTTTTGGAAATCCCACTGCCATTTCCGGATTCAGAACCTTCAAAAGCCGGATACACTCCTGCACTTCCCGCTCCGTCATATCAAATTTATAGCGTTTTCTTCTTCTTGTAATGATGACAAGATAATTAGAAATGAGCTGACGTTCCTCCACGCCGTCCATTCCCTCCCGTCTCATATATGCCCAGAGTATATCCTTACAGGGAAGATTATTCATCATCATATGCTTTGTGAATATCAGATAACCGTCCTCTATGCGTATTTTTCCGTATTTCATATGGTTTCCTCTCTTCCCGCTTCTTTTATAATTTCGTAAAGAGCCTCCACGCTATATGGAAGGACTGCTTCATCAATCTGGAATTTTGCATGATGAAGAGGGTAGTTTTCCTCTTTAAGCCCTGCCAGAAATACAGCAAAAACACCTTTTACCTTCTGAAAATACCGATAGGCATTATCTCCGGAAAGAAAAAGTTCCTCTTCGCCCTCTGTCCAGAAACGCTCTTTAAATACTTTTTTCCCAGCTTTTTTTACTGCTTCTGTGAGAAGCACATCATTTGAGAAAGGAAAAACTGGCGGCTTTGGCTCTCTCACAACAATCTCCGTTCCTGTCTCTTCTTCTGTTTTTTTCAGAATATCTTTCAGACTTTTTTGAAGCCTTCGATAATCCTCTTCCTTACATGCGCGTATGTTTCCTTTCATCACTACGTGATCTGCAATGATATTTGCATACTCTCCGCCGTGAATACTTCCGATTCCAATCAGGGATTTCCCGCTGCCCTTATACTCCCGGTTCAGCTCATAAATCGCCTTTGCAGCCACAGAAGCCCCATAAATAGCATCTATACCTTGTTCCGCCTCGCACCAGTGGCTGGATTTTCCGTGGATATGGATTTCCATTCCGCCGATCATGGAGGAAGCCTGTCCTTCATGCACCGTCATTCCAAAGAGTTCATCTCCTGCATAGTGGAACATAAGGAACGCATCCACACCGTCAAGCGCTCCTGCCTCAATCATTCTGGCAGCGCCCTCGCCGATCTCCTCCGCCGGCTCAAAAAGAAAACGAACAGAAACAGGGAAGGTGTCTTTCTCCTCTGCAATGATTCTGGCAAGAACCAGAGCGGAGGCAAGAATGGCATCGTGCCCGCAGGCATGCATACATCCGACATTTTTCGAAGCATAGGGAAGCCCTGTTTTCTCCTCTATGGGAAGCGCATCCATCTCCGCACGAAGGACAATACACCTCTCTTTGTCTTTCAATTTGGGAAGCTCTGCTATCCAGCCTGTAGGAGGAACCGGGGCAAGTACATACCCCAGTTTCTCCATATAGGACTGAATAAAAGAAGATGTCTCTTTTTCCTGAAGAGCAAGCTCCGGATACTGATGAAAATGATGCCGCAGTCTTAAAAGCTCATCTGTATACTCCGAAAACCGACCTTTGTATTCAAGGTTTTTTGTCATGACTCTCCTTTATCAGGCAAAAAACTCCTGAAATGTTTGCTTTTTTTCTACAGCCTCTGTCACCCTAGCCATTTTGGAGGTATCCCCAATTAAGATAGCACCACAGAGACGGTTATTAAAGAAATAATATTTTTCGTACTGTTTTCTCAGTTCGTCTTTAAATTCTGCTGTACGATATTTTTTCCCGCTGTCTTTTCCGTTGTCGCCGATTGCATAAAGAGAAGTATTCATTCCGTGGAAAGAAAGCCCTGCGGAAACAGTAGTATATTCTTTCTTTTCTCCCGCTGCATTTGCACCTGCAGTTTCTCCCTGCTCCAGTGCCTGCGGCCATATTGCGTAATTAATGCCTTCAAATTCCGCACAGTCTCCACATGCATAGATATTTTCCACGTTTGTTTCCATATTTGCGTTTACAAGAATTCCTCTGTTTATCTCCACTCCTGCTGTACCTGCAAGGGCTGTATTGGCACGAACGCCAGCAGAAATGATAACAAGCTCTGCCGGGAATACCCTTCCGTCAGCAAGAGATACACCTTTCGCAGATTCTTCTCCTGTAATTTCAGAAATCTGTACGCCTGTATGAATAGAAATCCCTGCTGCCTCGCTGATATTTACCAACATTTCACTGGCAGCCGCATCAAGCTGGCGACCCATAATCTGCGGTGCAAGTTCAAGAACTGTCACCTCTTTTTTAAGCTTTCTAAGTTCCCATGCAGCTTCCAGACCAAGAACACCGCCGCCTATTACAACTGCATGATTTACACGCTCCAGCATAGACTCAATTTTTTCAATATCAGACATACGGCGAATTGCAATCACACCTTCTCTGTCTGCTCCCGGGATTGGCGGAACAAAGCACTCGGAACCAAGCGCATAAATCAGTTTTGTGTATTTCAGTTTTGTGCCGTCAGAAAGCTCTACTTCTTTTTCTTTCTCATCGATAACTTTTACTTCTTTTCCGAGAATCTGGTGAATGTTGTTTTCTTTATACCAGCTTTCTTCTTCCACTGCAATTTCCTCCGCTTTGAGTCCTGCAGCAAGAGCTTTTGTAAGCATCGGACGGTTGTAGGTAGAATACGGCTCGTTGGAAATCATAATTACAGAACCTGTAAGGTCACGCTCGCGGATTGCCTTTGCAGCACTTAAACCTGCCGCTCCATTTCCGAGGATTACATAAAACTCGTCTGAATCTTTTCTGAAAGAAGTTTCTTCTTTTTCATACGGTACAAAGTTCTCCCGTCCAACACCGCAGACTGGGCAGATGTCAAGGGAGGAATCAAAAATTTCGCCGCAAACAAGACATTTTACAAGTGTACGTGCTCCTGTTTTCTTTGGATTCTCTTTTTCCTGAAGAATGCAGCCGAAATTATAGCCGTATTCGTAAGCGTCAAGAAGCTGCACCTCGCTTGGTTTAAAGCGCACACGGAAGCTGTCTGTCACCTTCATTTTAAGCTGTTTTAAACGCTCCATAATATGAGGAACACCCTCTCCGCTCCAGCCATAGCTTCCAAACGCACTTGCAAGTTTTCCGCCATGTGTGCCTGCAAAGATAGAAGTTGTAAGATCCCAGATTGGCTTTAACGCCTCTCCCACGATAGTAGGCGTACCAAAAAGAAGTCCGTCTGCAAAACCGATTTCCTCCAGTACCTTTGCCTGGTCTGCTTCTACCATATCGTAACAGCGCACGTCCACATCTCCGCTGTCTTTGATACCCTCTGCAATTTTTTCTGCAAGCTGAGCAGTATAGCCGTAAGCGCTTACATAAGGAATGACAACTGTCTTTTTCTTATTTGGATTAATAACCGTACACCAGTCTTCATACGTATCGTACATTTCCTGGATTCTTTCATCAAGAACCGGTCCATGTCCCGGACAGATCATGGAGACAGGAAGTTCTCTTACTCTTTTTAAAGCCTTTAACATATATGGCTTAAACGGTCCGATAATACAGTCAAAATAATATTTTGCCGCCTTCATGTAGTCGTCTCTGTTCTCTACTTTGCTTACAAGAACGTCCTGGAATCCATAATGAGATCCGAAGGAATCGCATGTTACAAGAATGCCTTCTTCCTCAATATAGGTATACATCGTATCCGGCCAGTGGAGATTCGGAACAATCATAAATTTCAGAGTTTTTCCTCCGATCACCATTTCCTGATTATCCTTCACTGCAATGGCACAGAAATCCCGATTGACAATTTCCTTTAAAAATCCGATGGCACAACCGGTAGCAATCACCTTCATCTGCGGGCTGTACTCGAGAAGCATCTCAATGCTTCCTGCATGATCCGGCTCTGTATGACTCACTACAAGATAATCAATCTTTGTCACATCAATGATCTCTTTTAACTTGTCAAGATACTCATCAAAGCATTTGCCTTTTGCCGTCTCAAAAAGAATCGTCTTGTCCCCTGTTTTCCATACGTAGGAATTGTATGTTGTTCCAAATTCCGTATACATAATAATGTCAAATACGCGCAGACTGTCGTCTACAATTCCTGCCCAGTAAAAACCGTCTTTCAGTTCCAGTGTCTTCATCTTGTTTTCCTCGCTTTCTGTTATTTATTAAGAGCTTCTTTCCATGCAGCCTCTTTAAATCCCGGAATCACAAAATTATCTCCTATTAAAAGAGGTCTTTTTACAATCATTCCGTCTGTTGCAAGAAGAGCAATCTGTTCCTCCTCTGTCATATCCAAAAGCTTATCCTTTAACCCCAACTCTCTGTATTTCATTCCGCTTGTATTAAAGAAGCGTTTTAGCGGAAGTCCGCTTTTTCCAATCCATTCCTTCAGTTCTTCTTCTGTTGGATTGTTTTCTACAATGTGGCGTTCTGTAAACTCCACACCATTTTCCGTAAGCCAGGCTTTCGCCTTTTTACATGTAGTACATTTTGGGTATTCTAAAAATAATATCATATATTATTCCTCCTGTTTCTGTTATGCAAAAAATACTTTCACTGCTTCTATCAGACGCTCTGTATCCTGCACTCCTGCTGTTTCATAGGAAGAATGCATAGCCAGCTGTGCAATTCCTATATCAACTGCCTTTACTGCAACCTGTGTTCCGGATATATTTCCAAGAGTGGATCCTCCGGCCATATCGGAACGGTTCACAAAGGTCTGGAACGGCACCTCTGCTTTTTTGCAAATTTCTTTAAAATATGCGGCGGAAACAGCATCGGTACAGTATTTCTGGTTTCCGTTATATTTGATTACAATTCCGCCGTTAATTACAGGCCGGTTTACCGGATCTGTCTTATCTGCAAAATTAGGATGAAGCGCATGTGCATTATCTGCGGAGATCATAAAGCTTTTTGCAAGAGCCATAAGATATTCCTCATAATCATGTCCAAGTCCCATATAAATACGCATAAGCGTATCTTTTAAGAAAGTAGAGGCTGCTCCCTGTCTTGTACCGCTTCCCACTTCCTCATTATCAAGAACACAATGAACGGCAATAGAATGTTCTCTCTTTGCCTGAAGAAGTCCCTTCATGGAGCAAAACGCACACTGCAAATCATCAAGACGCGGTGCAGAAACAAATTCGCCTTTCTCTCCCCACACGCTTCCCTCTGTTCTGTGGTATAAAAACAGGTCATGACTTAAAATGTCTTCTTTGGAAACACCAGCTTCTTTTGCAAGCATCTCCATAAAATCACCTTCGCTGCAGCTATATAATGGAAGCATATCTTTCTGGGCATTATACGCATAGCCATCGTTTGCTTCCCGATTCATATGAACGGCAAGATTTGGAATCAAAAGAATATCCCTGTCAACAGATACCAGCTTTTCTGTGATTTCTCCATCTTCCAGCACCATCACACGTCCTGCAACAGACAGCGGACGATCCAGCCAGGAAGACATCAGCATTCCTCCGTATTTTTCCACATTCAGTTTTATGTATGCACCTTCCACCTTCATTTCCGGATTTTCCTTTACTTTGAAGGAAGGAGAGTCGCTATGACTCGCCATGATATGGAACTTATCCGCCTCGTTTTCCGGAATGGAAAATGCAATAAACGCAGAATGATTTCTCATAACAAAGTAATTGCCGCCTTTTTTCAGTTTCCACTTTTCTTCCTCGAAAAGCTCTGTAAAACCATGTTCCTTAAATACGCGGCGCATCTCCTCTGCCGCCTGAAAAGAAGCCGGGCTTTTTCTTATAAACTCCAATAATTCTTTTGCTGTCTCTTTACTCATAATGCTGTCCCTTCATCTGTTTTTATTTTAACTTTGTATATCGAAAAAGGAAGCCCTGCACATCTGCTGCTTCCTTCCTTTCTTTTCTCAGTCGAGAATAATAAGCGCCATGAAAACCAGGTCTGTACTTCCTGTATTGGCAAGTCCATGTCCTTTTCCATCTGGTGTAAAGGTAATATCTCCTGCCTGTACCGGGCGGTATTCTCCATTGTCATTGTATTCTCCCTGTCCGGAAAGAATATAGTATGTCTCGCTTTCTCCGTGGTGCTCATGATATCCGAGAGAGCAGCCCGGTTCCAGTGTCACTTCTGCATACATTCTGCATTTTCCATTTAATTGAGGTGCATCTAAAATCTCTTTAATAATAACGTGTCCATTTCCCTCACACATATGTTCAATTCTGCTGATTTTCATAAAGCCATCCTCTTTTCTGAAATATTATAGTAATTCTATCCGAATATCTTCCTCTCTATCTTTCCACATTTTATGCTTTCTGTCAATAAGATACTTGAAATTTTCAAAACTAAAAAACAGATATTTCTGCACATATGGTACGCCCAAAATCACTCTGTGCAAAAATATCTGTTCTACCTTATATTTGGTATATTTTGTTTTATGCTACTGCGAATTTCTGAATTGCCTGATTAAATTCCTTACTCTCTCCATGACAATGTACAGTCAGGATACGCGTCAGGTCCATACTAAAAATTCCCAGAATAGATTTTGCATCAACAAGAACCCTGTTATAGGAAATATCAATGTCAAAATCGCACTTGTTAGCTGCTTTCACAAACTCCTTAACATCCTCGGGCGCGCTTAATTTAATTCTCTGAGACATAATCCTCATCCTTTCTATCATACACTTTCCTTGGATTCATGCCATTATGCTCCTGTTTACTCATTTTGTCAACTTGCCCATTTTTCTTCTCTTTTTTTATAATATCAGTTTTTTATTGTAATTTTCTATATGTTTTCTTTATTTTTCCTTTGTTTTTTATACAAATCACACAATATTGTTTTTGAGCAATCTCAAATCACCTCTTTATATGTGGGATTTTCACAAAGATTTTACAAGGTCTCAAAAATCTTTCTACCTTTCAAAGCTTCGTTTCTTCTTCCTCCTCAAGCTTAAGCTTTGGAAGATTCCAACGATAATGCGCGGCCAGATACCGGATAATGATCACCACTGCAGAAGCTATTACCATAGCCTCCACAGCCCCAAACAGACGATACATATAAACACATACAAGTGCTCCCACAATGGAAGCACAGGCATATATATGACGCACAAAAATGTACGGCGGTACGCCTGCCATCATATCACGAAGAAGTCCTCCTCCCACACCGGTTATGGTTCCTAAAAAAACAAGAAGGAATGTATGGTCAATGTAACCCTGACGAATTCCGGTATTCACTCCCACTACTGTAAAAATCCCAAGACCGACCGAATCCATCACAAGCATTATTTTATCATAATGCACACGAAATTCACCCTGAAGCAGCTCTTTTTTCTGATGCAGCACAAGAAACACAATGCAGGAAGTAATTGTTGCCACAACTGCATATACAGAATGTTGAAATACACTTGGCGGAATAATGCCAAGCACAATGTCACGGATCATTCCTCCTCCCACGGAGGTCACGACACCGAGCACGCTGATTCCGAATATATCCATTTTCCTTCCCACTCCAACCATAGCGCCGGACGCTGCAAAAGCTACAGTTCCTATCATTTCCATTGCAAAGGTAATTATCCCCTGATAATCCATTGTCCCTTCTCCTTTTATCTTATTTCTTCCTTTATTATATTAATTATACCAAAAAACAGAAATTTTGAAAATATTTTTCAGGCGAATCTTGTCCAAAAATGTTGAATCCCCTGAAAGAATTTGTTATAGTGTCATATTGAAAGAACGATACGATTTTACGGGAGGAAATGAAAATGAAAGCATCTGCAGATCTGGGAAGGGACTCTGTTTCTTCCCTTGTTTTACGACTGGCAATCCCCGCCATGATTGCCCAGTTTGTAAATGTGCTGTACAGCATTATTGACAGAATGTATATTGGACACATTCCGTCTATCGGAGCACAGGCGCTTGCAGGCGTAGGCGTGTGCGGACCGATTGTCACCCTTTTGACTTCCTTTGGAACACTTGTGGGGCTTGGTGGTTCTATTTTAATGGGAATCCGTATGGGCGAAAAAAATTACAAAAAAGCTAAACAGATTTTATCAAACTCGTTCCTGCTTTTATGTGTTTTTTCTCTGATCCTTACCATTGCTTTTCTGCTTTTAAAAGATCAGCTCCTTATGTGGTTCGGGGCAAGCGAGCTTACCTTTCCTTATGCCAATACGTATATGACCATTTATACGGCAGGTACTTTTTTTGCCCTGATGGCTGCAGGACTGAACTACTTTATAAACTGTCAGGGTTTTCCCATGATCGGAATGGCAACTGTACTCATCGGTGCTGTATCCAATATTATTCTTGATCCTGTATTTATTTTTGTATTTCATATGGATGTAGCCGGAGCAGCTATTGCCACTGTTATTTCTCAGTTTGCATCCTGTGTTTTTGCCCTCTGCTTTTTACTTGGCAAAAAAATCCATGTAAAAATCTCTTTTGGAAATTACTCTTCCAGAGTAATGGGCAGAATCCTGTATCTGGGATTTTCCCCGTTTCTTATTCTGGCAACAGACAGTATTATCCTCATTGCCATGAATACGGTCCTTCAAAAATACGGCGGTCCCTCAGAAGGAGATATGCTGATCACCTGCGCAACTATTGCCCAGAGCTACCTTCTTATGATCACCTCCCCCATGATTGGAATCAGCGGCGGAACACAGGCAATTTTAAGCTACAATTACGGGGCAAAACAGACAAAGCGAGTCAAACAGGCAGAGAAACATATCCTTATATTAATGCTCTGTTTTACTACGTTTATGTTTCTTATATCTCAGTTCGCACCTCAGTATTTTGTAAAGCTTTTCACATCAGAGTCAGCATATATGGAGTGTTCCATATGGGCAATCCGCATTTACACCCTGATGATTATTCCATTGAGCTTCCAGTATGTATTTGTTGACGGACTTACTGCAATGGAGCGGACAAAGACAGCCCTTGCATTATCAGTATTTCGAAAAGGGCTCTTTGTAATATGCACCTTTGTGCTTCCCGCCCTTTTTACTGCAAAAGCCGCCTTTTATGCAGAACCTATTGCAGATATTGCAAGCTCCGTTTTATCTACAACTGTGTTTCTTCTTATTATTAATAAGCATCTTACAAAAAGAGAACAGACTGCCATTTCATAATGCTTCTGTTTTCGTCAAAAAGGACGTTTCCGCTCACTCTCAGCGAACGGAAACGTCCTTTATTTTTACATCATCGTATGTATCTCTTTCTTGTAAACCTGTCGCAGGAATATAAAGCTTACCAATCCAGAAAAGATTTCCGCAATCGGAAATGCCCACCAGATAGCAGAAAGCACTCCTGTTCTGGAAAGAATAAAGGCTGCCGGAAGAAGTACGATTAACTGTCTCAGAACCGAGACAATTAAACTTAACATTCCATGTCCCAAAGCTTGAAAAACCGAAGAACAAACTATTCCAAAACCAGCAAGCAGAAAACTTAGGCTGATGATCCGAAGCGCAGGTACCCCGATTTCCAACATGGAATCTGAAGCATTAAATATACCCAGAAGATCTGCACTGAAGAACTGGAATATCAAAACACCCGCAAACATAATGGTTTCTGCATAAATGATACTTAATTTTATAGACTTCATAATTCTGTTTGGCTTCCTTGCTCCATAATTATACGCTGCAATAGGAACAAGACCATTATTCAGGCCAAACACCGGCATGAAAATAAAGCTCTGAAGTTTAAAATACACGCCGAAAACAGCCGTTGCCGTAGAAGTAAATGCCATCAAAATTTTATTCATGCCAAAAGTCATAACAGAACCGATAGACGCCATAATAATGGAAGGAATTCCCACACTGTAAATCTGTTTTACTACAATACCGGAGAGACGATATTTTGTAATAGAAATGTGAAGCTCCTTATTCTTCCTTACATTAAACCAAAATGCCAGGGAAGCAGCCACAATCTGTCCCACGACCGTAGCAAGGGCAGCTCCCGCTACTTCCATTCTCGGAAATCCGAATAATCCGAATATCATAATTGGATCAAGAATAATATTAATAATTGCTCCCAGGGACTGCGTAACCATCGTGTACAGAGTTTTTCCTGTAGACTGCAAAAGTCTCTCAAAAATAAACTGAAAGAAAATTCCAAAAGACATAATTCCTACAATTCTTACATAATCTGCTCCGTAGGAAATAATCTGAGCATCTTTCGTCTGCACCTGGAAAAAAATTTTTCCAAAAAATCCGGTAAGAAGTGCAAATGCCAGAAAGCTGAATAAGGACAAGTATACACCGTTATTTGCCGCCTTATTTGCGTGTTCCGTATTTTTCTCTCCAAGGGACCTTGATACAAGGGCATTGACACCGACTCCTGTACCGGTTCCCACAGCAATCATAAGATTTTGTACCGGAAAGGCAAGAGACACTGCAGTAAGAGCATTCTCGTTAAGCTGCGCCACAAACATACTGTCCACAATGTTATACAATGCCTGAACAAGCATGGAAATCATCATGGGAACAGACATACTTAAAAGAAGCTTTCCCACAGGCATAACGCCCATTTTGTTTTCTGCTGCGACTGAATTCTGTTTCACAAAACGTTCCCCCTTCTCTTTTGTCGTATCTTTTATGATAGCACTTTTAAAAAAGAAAGGCAAATATTGATTTTATCCCTTCAGTTTTTTTGAAGAAACCACCCTGGTAGGATTTTCTTTGTACATTTTCCAAACTACCCCCGCTATTCCAAGCAGAGCAAAGAAGAGTCCAAGTTTCAGATTTGTCTGGAACATATCCATATACTCGGCATCCCGAAACAGTTCCGCCATAATAGCTGGAATATCTGCAAAAGAAGCTCCAAAAAGCTCTCCTTTTCCAATCATAACTGCAATGGAAATCACATCTCCCAGAATATTGCCGCACACAACTCCCACCGCTGATACCAAGGTAACAATAAAAAGCTTTCCTTTTCCCATCTTTCCATGCAAAAGGTCATATCCCTTAGCCGAAAGCAGGCTGATGAGGAATCCGAGAACAGATGCAATATATCCCATAAACAAAGCAATCGCCCAGGGAATCGCTCCCAGAAGCGCACCGAGGACAGCTCCCAGAAAACCGGAAGCATAACTTCCCGTATCTTCATTCTTTATTCTTTCCACTTCTGCTTTTTCCTCCTGTTCTCTGGAAGCAAAGCATCGGTCATGTCCGTGCACTGCCAGCTTATCCAGTCTCCAGGAAGATGCGCCGTCTAATAAAAGCCCGCACATAGGACAATAGGCACTGTTAAGAAATCCGTACAGAGAAAGCTGAGGAAGAAGCCACTCTGTAAATTCTCGATAACGTTTCATAGTTCCCGGAGCGTCATTAAATATGATCTGCATTCCCTCCACCCATGCATGCACTTGATCAATTCTGTATTTTTTACGCATTTCCTTATTATCAAACTGCTGCAAAAAGGCGGAAAGTCTGCTCTCATCCGTACATCTGGCGGATACTCCAAGTCCTTTATATCCGTTTCCTTCCCACATAGTAACTGAATACCCCATATATTCTCCATATGCCACGCCTTTATCTATGTTCAGCCCAGCCTCTTTGGCCATTTTCTTTAAACCGCTTCCCACCATATTTTTTACCTCCTATGTTCTATTCGTGAACATTCCAGTATTTAAGCCCAAGGATGCTCTCCCTGTCTTTTTTCCTGAAACATTCTGGTATGACTTTCATTTTTATATCGGTTTCTGTACTAAATATAACGGTATTGTATCTATAATCACAATTTCATTTCCTGCCTTCTTAATTGCATTTTTAATACCTGAGTAAAAGTTTGATTTATATGGTTCTTCTAAAGTGATATGTTCGCAGTGCGTACTAATATAGCAAATATATTCATCTGCATTCAATTTTCTCACTCTTTTCCACTCTTTATATTGTAAATTTTCAAACCCATAATTAAGAACATTTTCATAATCCAACCTGCAATTATATCTTTTCTTTACATGAAAGTATTTATCATATACTTTATCAATTTCAGATTTTAATGCCGGGTTTGCTGTTGTCTCGTCCGAACGAGTCATAAACATTGCAAGATAACCTCCTGGTTTTAACATCCTATATATTTTTGTAAATGCTATTTCTTCAGGAATCCATTGTATGGTAGCAGCCGAATAAACTAAATCATATGTGTTTTCATTAAAATTATAATTCTCAAAGTCCGCATTCACAATGTGGAAGTTGTGTATATGTCCAAACTTATCTTTCATAAAAGAAGTGAAATTTTCTCCAAGCTCAATTCCTGTATAATCACACCCTGTCATTAATATAGGTTCTGTAGCCTGACCGGTTCCAGGTCCTATTTCAAGCACTTTCTTTTCTGAATTTAATCCGCATACTATTTCTAACTCTTGAAATAATTCTTTACAATACCTTGGTCTATACTTATCAAAGCTTTCTGGTATTTTATCAAATGTTTTACGAAAATCCATCATCTTCCCTCCTATTCGTGAATATCCCAGTACTCAAACCCAAGAATACTTTCCCTCTCGCAAATCTGTACAAGGCTGCCTTCTTCTACACTCTCAAAAAAGTTTCTCGACACTGTCATATCCATATTTTCTCCCTTATAATTTCCTGAAATATAATAATCCGTTCCGCCCCTTGAAGAACTGCTCTCTCTTTTTCCTGTTACAATCATAGGCACATGATTGAATTTTCCTGTTGTAAGCAGATAATTAACAGGAAGAGTAATGGTAAATCCTATTGACAGACCTGCAAGAATAACAAAAACAATTCTTCCCTTTGAGCTTTCTTTTGCAAAGAAAAGAATTTTTATAAAATAGGGAATCAAGAGAAATGCTGCAAAAACCCCTGCATAAGTAAACAATTCTCCGTCTGCAACATTAAATATATCCGTAATGCCAAGACATGCCAGAAGCGCCAGTACAGCTCCTCCCCAGGGAATGACAAGAGTATAGGCATCGCTTTTGTTTCTCCCTGATTTTTCTATGTATGCCCTTGGATAGAGATAAATATAAAGAAACCAGACAAAAAGAAGAACTGACACCCACCCTGCCACCATATATTTTGCGCCTGCAAAAAAGATAAAAATTACAAAAGCAATCAAAATCCAGCCTAAAATTTTAAGACGCTTCTGCTGTCTTTTTACATCTTCTTTTGTGAAGACCTTTTTTGTTCTCTCTGCTTCTTCTTCTCTGTTCCACTTTGTAAGATAAGCAGATTTTTCGTACCATTTTAAAGCCTTTCTCGTCTTTTTATCACAGGATTCTTCCCCCACAAAATCCTTCTCGGAAAGCGAGATGCCTTTCTTTTTCAGAAATAAAAGAGCCTCCTCTGCACCGAGCATATTCATCTCAAAAGACGCCAGTCTTTCTCCTTCTTTTCCCAAAATCGCAATTCGGGTTTCTCCCGCACGTTCTATGAAAAGCAGACGCCGTATTTCTGCATATGGATATACCTTTTTCTTTCTGAGAACAGAATACACTGTAAACTCTTTGTAAGAAAATTCCAGACGCCTTCTAAAATAAGATAAAAACACATATAATCCCAGGCACACAAAAGGCAGGATAAAAACAGAAATAGCTACAAAAACTGCTGCTCCTGAATGCTCCGATATTGCCGAAAAAAGCGCTGCCAGATACATGATTCCAAAAAACAACGTACAGACACCCCCAACTCTCAGCACGACCTTCCGCTCTCTCACAACTACATTCTCCATATAGTTCCTCTCTTTCTCCGTTTCGTATATCCCAATTTTATCATTTCTATATAAATGAAGCAAGAATTATATTCTGTTTTTATCAGTTTTGCACAAATACAAAAAAGACGCAAAAAGCCCGGTCAAAGTTATCTCTTTAACCGGGTTTTCTGCATCTTTTGACGATTATCCCATGGAAAATAATACCATATTTCCTTTTGCTTTTCACGGTTTTTCATTCGTAAAAATTCGAGGTTTTTCGCAATATTTTTACATCTGTCGTTTTCCCCGCTTCATATACTCTCCAGTCTTTTCTTTTACAACAGTTCCATCTTCCACTACAAGTTTTCCTCTTAAAAAAACTTTGTCAATATCTCCGTGAAGGGAATAGCCTTCAAACGGGTTATTATCTGTATTGTACCCATGTGTCTCTGATGAAATTACGCTTTCTTTTTCCGGATCAAAAACTACAATATCTCCGTCGCTTCCTTCTAAAAGCGCACCTTTTCTCGGATATACTCCATAAAGCTTCGCCGGATTTTCACTTAACAGGCGGCACATCTGCTCCACAGTAATTTTTCCTTCACGGACACCATACGTGTAGAGAAGTGTTCCTCTTGTCTGTACTCCCGGAAGGCCTCCCGGAATCTTTGTAAAATCATCTTTTCCCAGTGCTTTCTGCTCCAGGGTAAAACTGCACTGGTCAGTTGCCACTGTCTGAATCTCCCCTTTTGCCAACCCCTCCCAAAGGCACTCCTGATCCTCTTTTTTCCGAAGAGGCGGGGCACATACATATACAGCTCCTCCAAAATCCGGTTTGCTGTACGCGCTGTCATCAAGAAGAAGATACTGGGGACATGTCTCTGCAAACACAGTTTGTCCGTTTTCTCTTGCCTTTGCGATTTCCTCATATGCCTTTTTGTTTGTAAGATGAACAATCATAACAGGTGCTCCCGCCTCTTTTGCAATCACAAGAAGGCGGTGGACTGCCTCTGCCTCCATAGTATCCGGCCGTACAAGAGGATGATTTTCCGGTCCGAGGCGGCCTTCTTTTTTTGCCTCCTCAATGAGAGCGTCAATGACTCCGGCATTCTCACAGTGTACCCCGGCAAAACAACCGCATTCATTCAATTTTTTCAGAATTTTATATAAATCTCTGTCTTCTACCATCATGGCAGGATATGTCATATAAAGCTTGAAACTGGTAATTCCTTCCTCTATCATATCCTGAATTTCTTTTTCTGTCTCTTCATTCCATTCCACAATCGACATATGGAAGGAATAATCACAGGAACATTTCCCGTCTGCTTTTTTATGCCATTTCTCAAGGCCTTCTTTTAATGTATGTCCCCCTTTATCCTGAGATGCAAAATCGATAATAAATGTTGTTCCGCCTAAAATAGCCGCCTTTGTTCCTGTTTCAAAATCATCTGCAGTTACAGTCCCCGCTACTTCCAGATCAAAGTGGGTATGTCCGTCAATAAATCCCGGAAACAGAAGTTTGCCTTCCACATTGATTTCCTCTGCGCCTTCTTCCTCAATATGCGGCGCAATTTTTACGATTTTTTCCCCCTCTATAAGAATATCTTTTTTTTCCGTTCTCTCTCCTGACACAAGAGTTCCGTTTTTCAGTAAATATTTCACAAAAATCCCTCCCGTCTTCTTCTTTTTTTCAAATATATCACTTTTTGCATGATACATCAAGAATCTCTTCCCATATATTCACAACTTTTATAAGGTTTCGCTAATTTTTTTGTAAAATATCTTTTTATTTTCTTTTTGATATGATATAGTGAAAGAAGAAATAAAATACGGAGGTGTAAAAATGGGACGACTTACCATTCTGAAACAGCTTGCAAGGGGAATTGCCTCTCAGTTTGGTCCGGACTGTGAAATTGTGATTCACGACCTGAAAACAAAAGAGCCGGAGCATTCCATTGTTTTTATTATAAATGGAGAGGTAACAAACCGAAATGTAGGAGATGGTCCTTCCAACGCTGTTTTTGATGCAATTCGAGGAAAGGAAAAAAACGAAGAACTGAAAGATCATACTGGGTATCTGATGAAAACCTCCGATGGAAAAATTTTAAAGTGCAGCACCTTCTATATCCATGATGATGACGGAAGCCTTCACTATGTATTCGGTATTAATTATGACATCACAAGACTCACCATGATTGATACAGCTCTTCACGCTTTAGTTACCCCTGAAAATAAAGAGGAAAAACCAAGGGAAATCACCCGCAATGTAAACGATCTTCTCGATCATCTCATCGAAGAATCAGTAGCACTTGTCGGTAAACCGGTAGTTCTTATGAATAAAGATGACAAAGTAACTGCCATTCAGTTTTTAAATGATGCAGGCGCTTTTCTTATCACAAAATCCGGAGATAAGGTTGCCAGCTACTTTGGAATTTCCAAATACACACTTTACAGCTATATTGATGTAAATAAATAGAAGGGAGATTTTATTATGAATCAGGAATTATACAACGAGGCAGTACGCTCCAACATCCTCTCCAGGCGCCTTATTGAACAGCTTCTGGAAAGCATGAACTACAGCTCCATTTCCTTTATTAACTGGACTGTAGAGATTTTGAAAGTTATCCGCACACGTCTGGAGCGCGGAGACAAAATCACAGATGAAGTCTCCTCTGTCACTTATACCCTTGATTCTTTCCATGATTTTGTAAAAAAGAATTTTTCTTCTTATATTGAAAGCCAGGTTTTTGCAGAGCCTTCCAAAGCGGAAAAAATCTATTTCTCTCTGGAGCCCTGTGATGACGGATACAGCCTTGTCATGGCTGATTCCTCCAAAAACAAAACATACGAGTGGATTTCCAGTTTAAGCGAAAGATTTTCACTTGTTCAAATGATTGCCACAGGAATTGTGTATCTAAAAGATGTAAAAACAAATACATATCAGCCGTTCATTTCTGAAAATGGAAAATACTGCAGGTACAATAAAGCAACCGGTCATATTACGGAGATTTGCTGAAAAAATGAGGAGGGCACATGCCCTCCTCTGTCTTGTTATCTCTTACTTTTTCTGTTGTGTATATGCTTCCTTCAGAATTTCATTTAACTCTTCCTTCTGATAAACATATTTATTGCGGAAAGCTTTCTGATAATAACCAAAATCATCATACACTACGCCGTCTATGGTGTCTTTTCCTTCCATATATTCCATTCTCAACCTGTTGTCAAGCCGGAAGATTATCATGGCATTTAACACCCAGTCGTTTTGAGAGCGTATTAAATCTTCAAATTCATATCCCGATGCAGCACAGATTTTTACATATTCCTCATAGTTTGGAGACTTCTTAAAATCCGATATATATTTCTCAGTCTCCTGAATCAATTCCTCTTCTGTGGGATAAAACCCTTCCTGCTTCGCATATTCATGAAGCATCCGACTCTGTTCCTGACTGATCAGGGCATTCACACCCTGTATACTGAAATCGGCAAAAGAATGACCGTTCGCTTCAACATCAACTACATTGATAATGCCAGTAATAAAATCCGCATTTTCGTAAAGTTCCCCGTCGCCTGTCTGCATATACCATTTTTCGTTTTCCTGAAAAAAATGGAAAATATCTTTCTGCCCATCCTCATGTATCAGAAGAATCGCCAGAAAATCCTCTCCCCGCGTAAGGGATTTCTGACTTTCCTCGTCTGCCAAAGTTACGGTTTCCAGTCCGCTTAAAATCTCATCAAGCTGCTCCTGCTGGGCATCCATCCGCATAGTTCCCAACTGATATTGTACAATGTCATCTGGATTTTCAATGATAATCCCTTCTGCTTTTACATTCTCAATTTTTGCACCTGCGAACAAGCAAATGCTCAAGAATAAGGCGGCAGTTGTTATTATGTTTTTCTTCTTCATCTGCTGTATCTCCTGCTATTTGTAAGTTTCTACAAAGCTCCGTTCTGCAAACTTCCCATTGGAATCACCGCCCTTTTCTTTTTATTTTCTTTATTTTAACTTATGCACAAACAGACCGCTTCGAAGCTTCGGTTCAAACCAGGTAGATTTGGGAGGCATCAGCTTTCCTGCATCTGCAATCTTCATAATGTCTTCCATCTCTACCGGGAACATAACGAACGCTACGCCTCCTGTCTTATCTGCCATTTCCTGAAGTTTCTTCAGTTTCATATTTCCTCCTGCAAACTGAAGGCGTTTATCTGCTGTGGGCTCTTCAATTCCAAGTACAGGACGCAGCACCTTATCCTGAAGAATAGATACATCAAGCTGCGCAATTTCGTCTTTATTTTCGTAAACGTCCTTCCATGCTTTTAAATGATACCACTGTCCTCCTGTATACATCCCCATACAGTGCTTCTCTACCGGCTTACATGGAAAACCCGGCATCAGCATCAGTTCAAAATTAAATTTCAGGCTGCCGATAAAGGCTTTTTCTGTAATTCCGTTTAAATCTGTCACAATTCGGTGATAAGGAAGAATGGTAAGCTGCTCACACGGAAATACAACTGAAAGAAAGTAATTAAATTCCTCTTCTCCTGTATAATCCGGATTTTCCTCTCTGTATTTTAATCCTGTCTTTACAGCAGAAGCCGCCCGGTGATGCCCGTCTGCAATATAGAGAGAGGAAATTTTCTGAAATTCTTTTTCTGCCATTTTTATTTCTTCTGCCTCATCAACAATCCATACTCTGTGAGTAATCTCATCTTCCGCTGTAAAATCATAAACCGGTCTGTGGGTCTGTTTAAAACTCTCAAGAAGCATAAGAAGCTTATCCGTGTAGCGGCAGGTAAGAAATACAGGACTTGTATTGGCACAGCATACTTCCATATGCCGGATTCTGTCCTTTTCTTTTTCTGTCCTTGTAAGCTCATGACGCTTAATCACACCGTTTTGGTAATCGTCAATAGAGCAGCAGCCAACAAAGCCTGTCTGAGACTTTCCTTTTCTGATCAGCTCGTAAATATAGAAACACCGTTTTTCTTCTTCTATGAGAGTTCCTTCTTTTATCATTTTCTGAAGATTTTCTTCTGCTTTTTTGTACACCGCCTCATCATACATATCCATCTCTTTTGGACAGTCGATCTCTGCCCTCTCTACATGTAAAAAAGAATCCTGATTGGTTTTTCCCAGCGTATACGCCTCCTCACGACTTACTACATCATATGGAAGAGATGCCACACGGGACGCCTTCTCCGGTATTGGTCTTAATGCCCGAAATCCATGAAATACTGCCATAATAACCCCTCCTCATCCTTCAAAAAACTTCCTTAAATTTCCTTTCAGTATATCACAAATATGCCCTTACAGCAATGGATTGTTGAGTTCCTAATTATTTTTGGAAAAACCTAAAAGTTTTTGTATTTTCTTATTGCAAAATCCTTTTTTTATGGTATGATAGAGATAAGAAATGAATTTTTTTCTGAGAGAAGGAGGTTCCGTTTATCATGACAGAAGGATTAAAATGGATTACCAACGAAGTGCCAAAATCAAAGGATTCTTATCTGGAGCTGATGTCTGAAAAGAACGTAAAAAAAGCAAATGAGTTTCATAAAAGCTTTCCACAGTACAGCGTCACTCCTCTGAAAAAATTAGGCGCGCTTGCACAGTACCTTGGGGTAAAAGGCATTTACTGTAAAGACGAATCTTACCGGTTCGGACTGAATGCTTTTAAGGTTCTTGGCGGTTCTTACGCAATGGGGCGTTACATAGCAAAGGAGCTTGGCAAAGATATAAGCGAGCTCCCATATAACGTACTTTCTTCTGAAAAACTCCGTGAGGAATTTGGTCAGGCAACATTCTTTACCGCAACAGACGGAAATCATGGAAGAGGCGTTGCATGGGCAGCAAACCGTCTGGGACAGAAAGCTGTTGTACGTATGCCGAAGGGCACTACAAAAACACGTTTTGACAACATTGCAAAAGAAGGTGCAGTTGTTACTATCGAAGATATGAACTACGATGACTGCGTACGAATGGCGGCTGCGGAAGCGGCAAAAACAGAGCACGGTATTATTGTACAGGATACTGCATGGGAAGGATACGAGGAAATTCCGGCATGGATTATGCAGGGCTACGGCACGCTTGTAAGGGAAGCGGACCAACAGTTAAAGGAAGATGGCGTGGAACGCCCGACTCATGTATTCGTTCAGGCAGGTGTAGGATCACTGGCAGGAGCAGTCGTTGGATATTTTGCAAACAAATACCGGGAAAACCCACCTGTTATGGCTGTATGTGAAGCAAGCGCTGCAGATTGCCTCTACCGCTCTGCTGTCGCTAAAACAGGAAATCTTGTAAACGTTACAGGTGACCTTCAGACTATTATGGCTGGTCTTGCCTGCGGGGAAGGCAATACCATTGGCTGGGACATTCTGAAAAACCATGTAACTGTATTTGCATCCTGTCCTGACTGGATGAGCGCAAAAGCAACCCGTATTTATGCAAATCCTCTTGAGGGCGACCCGCACATTGTATCTGGAGAATCCGGTTCTGTTCCTCTTGGACTTTGCTACACTGCTCTTCACGATGAAGATGCAAAAGATTTAAAAGAAGCATTAAAACTTGATGAAAATTCTGTTGTTCTTGTTATTTCCACAGAAGGAGATACAGATCCTGTCCGCTATAAAGAAATTGTATGGGATGGTCTTTACGGAACAGAGGAATCTTTAAGCAAATAATGATATATTAGGGAGGTTTTTATTATGGATTACGCAAAAATTAATGAAGCTGCAAAAAATTATGAGGCTGATATGACAAAGTTCCTTCGGGATCTTGTAAAAATCCCGGGAGAAAGCTGCGGTGAAAAAGGTCACATCATGCGCATCAAGGAAGAAATGGAAAAACTGGAATTTGACAAAGTGGAAATCGATCCTATGGGCAATGTTTTAGGATATATGGGAACAGGCAAAACTCTCATCGGATTTGATGCCCATATTGATACCGTAGGAATCGGAAACAGAGACAATTGGAATTTCGACCCATACGAAGGCTTTGAAACAGCGGAAGAAATCGGCGGACGCGGAACTTCCGACCAGATGGGCGGTATTGTTTCCGCTGTATACGGCGCAAAGATTATGAAAGACTTAAATCTTCTCAATGATAAATTCCAGGTTCTTGTAACCGGTACCGTTCAGGAGGAAGACTGTGACGGTCTTTGCTGGCAGTACATTATCAATGAAGATAAGGTTCGTCCGGAATTTGTTGTATCTACAGAGCCTACAGACGGCGGTATCTACAGAGGACAGCGCGGACGTATGGAAATCCGCGTGGACGTAAAAGGTGTTTCCTGCCACGGTTCCGCACCGGAACGCGGCGACAACGCCATCTACAAAATGGCTGACATTCTTCAGGATGTACGCGCATTAAACGAAAATGACGCAGCAGATGACAAAGAAGTAAAAGGTCTTGTAAAAATGCTGGACGAAAAATATAACCCACAGTGGGAAGAAGCACGTTTCCTTGGAAGAGGAACAGTTACTACCTCCGAAATTTTCTATACTTCCCCAAGCCGCTGCGCAGTTGCAGACTCCTGCTCCGTATCTCTTGACAGACGTATGACAGCAGGCGAAACATGGGAAAGCTGCTTAGATGAAATCCGCGCTCTTCCATCTGTAAAGAAATATGGCGATGACGTTACCGTATCCATGTATGAATACTCCCGTCCGTCCTGGACAGAGCTTGTATACCCAATTGAGTGCTACTTCCCTACATGGGTAATTCCCAAAGACCATAAGGTTACAAAAGCACTGGAAGAAGCATACACAGGACTGTACGGAACAGAGCGTGCAGGTAATGCAGAGACAGAAGCTATGAGAAAAGCCCGTCCTCTTACAGATAAATGGACCTTCTCTACAAACGGTGTTTCCATTATGGGAAGAAACGGCATTCCATGTATCGGTTTCGGTCCCGGCGCAGAAGCACAGGCTCACGCTCCAAACGAAAAAACATGGAAAATCGACCTGGTAAGATGCGCTGCTGTTTACGCTGCTCTTCCAGGCGCATACTGCAAATAAGAAATAATATATAACTTTCATACCTCCACAGTTATAAAGTTTATAAAATCACATTGCACAGAAAGGATATAAAAATATGAAAACATTACAGGATTACATTGACAAGCTGAACCGTCTGAATTTTAAAGAAATGTACAACAACGATTTCTTCTGGACATGGGACAAAACAGACGAGGAACTGGAAGCAGTCTTTACTGTAGCAGATGCTCTCCGCTTCATGAGAGAAAACAACATCTCCACAAAGGTATTTGAAAGCGGTCTTGGCATTTCTATCTTCCGCGATAACTCTACACGTACCCGCTTCTCTTTCGCTTCCGCCTGCAACCTTCTTGGACTTGAAGTACAGGATCTTGACGAAAAGAAATCCCAGATTGCACACGGAGAAACTGTTCGTGAGACAGCTAATATGGTTTCCTTTATGGCAGACGTAATCGGTATCCGCGACGATATGTACATCGGCAAAGGTCACGCTTATCAGAAAGAATTTATGGATGCTGTTACAGAAGGAAATAAAGACGGCATTTTAGAGCAGCGTCCTACTCTTGTGAACTTACAGTGCGACGTAGATCACCCAACGCAGTGTATGGCAGATATGCTTCACATTATCCATGAATTTGGCGGTGTAGAAAACTTAAAAGGCAAAAAACTTGCCATGACATGGGCTTACTCTCCATCTTACGGCAAACCTCTTTCCGTACCTCAGGGTGTAATCGGTCTTATGACACGTTTTGGCATGGACGTAGTTCTTGCACATCCGGAAGGATACGATGTTATGCCTGAGGTAGAAGAAATCGCAAGAAAGAATGCAGCAGCAAGCGGCGGTTCTTTCACAAAAACAAACAGCATGGAAGAAGCTTTCAAGGACGCAGATATTGTATATCCAAAGAGCTGGGCTCCATTTGCAGCTATGGAAACACGTACCAATCTTTACGGAGAAGGCGATTTCGACGGTATTGATAAACTGGAAAAAGAACTTCTTGCACAGAATGCACAGCATAAAGACTGGGCTTGTACAGAAGAATTAATGAAGACAACAAAAGACGGAAAGGCTCTGTATCTCCACTGCCTCCCTGCTGATATTACAGGCGTAAGCTGTGAGACAGGCGAAGTGGACGCAAGCGTATTTGACCGCTACCGCATTCCGCTTTACAAAGAAGCAAGCTTCAAACCATATATCATTGCTTCTATGATTCTTCTTTCCAAATTCGAAAATCCACAGGAGCTTCTGAAAAAACTGGAAGTAAAAGCTGCTCCGAGAATTTTGAAATAATTTTATCTTAATACAAAGGGGCTGTAGCAATACAGCCCTGCTTTTCTTTGGGAGGTTTTTATTATGTATAAAAGAAAACGAATTGTCATTGCTCTTGGAGGAAACGCACTTGGGGATACGCTTCCGGAACAGATGAAGGCAGTAAAAACAACAGCAAAAGCGCTTTGTGACCTGATCGAAGAAGGTCATCAAGTTGTAGTTGTCCACGGCAACGGTCCACAGGTTGGCATGATCAACAATGCTATGTCTGCTCTTTCCAGAGAAGATGCCTCACAGCCAAACACACCTCTCTCTGTATGTGTTGCCATGAGTCAGGCATACATTGGATACGACTTGCAAAATGCTCTTCGGGAAGAACTTCGCAAACGGGGCTTTATGCGCACCCCTGTTGTAACCGTTGTCACACAGGTCCGCGTAGATCCAGATGACCCGGCATTTGAAAATCCAAGCAAACCAATCGGACATTTTCTCACAAAAGAGGAAGCTGAATATCAGGCCGCCGCTTACGGGCATATTATGAAAGAAGACGCCGGAAGAGGTTATCGCCGCGTGGTTGCTTCGCCAAAACCTGTGGAAATTGTCGAGCAGGATGCCATCAACAGCCTTGTAGATGCAAATAAAATCGTTATTTGCTGTGGTGGAGGCGGAATTCCTGTGGTATTAAAAGAAGATCATTTAAAAGGCGCTTCTGCCGTAATAGACAAAGATTTTGCAAGCTGCCTTCTTGCAAAAGAGCTGGACGCAGATATGCTGATCATTCTCACTGCCGTGGAAAAAGTAGCCATCCATTTTGGAAAAAAAGACGAGAAATGGCTTTCTGATCTTACAGTAGAAGAAGCAAAAAAATATATGGAAGACGGAGAATTTGCAGCAGGCTCCATGCTTCCGAAAGTACAGGCTGCCGTTGACTTCGCCTCCTCTGCACCTGGCAGAACGGCTATGATCACGCTCCTTGAAAAAGCAAGGGATGGCATCCACGGAAAAACCGGAACAACCATCCACATGTAATTTTTAATCTTGTACTTTATTTTTTAGCTCCGGCATCACCGTTGCAAGCATGGTAAAGAAACAGGCACATCCACCGATCAAATTGGAAATCGGCTCTGCCCAGAACACCCCGTCTACTCCAAGTCCTGCCACATGAGGCAGGACAAGAGTGAGGGGGACTACAATAATGGCTTTTCGAAGAAGGGAGAAAAAGGTTGCCTGCTTCGACTTTCCAAGCGCCACAAACACACTTTGCCCCGTAAACTGAAGTGCCATAAAGCAGAATCCGAAAAAGTAAATATGAAGAGCGGGAACACCTCTTGATACCAGTCCGGGATCCGTATTAAAAATGCGAATAAACACTTCCGGGATCAGTTTTAAAAGTCCCCAGGCTGCAAAGGTGTACGTGATACAGATTACCGTCACAAACCGGATTGCTTTCTTTACACGGTCATATGCCTTTTCCCCGTAATTAAAACTCATAACAGGAGAAGCTCCGTTCGTAAGCCCCATAACCGGCATCGTGCAAATATCTCTCACAGAGCTTAGCACCGTCATAACAGCAACATAAATATCCCCTCCGAAATTCTGAAGGGTAGAATTGCATACAATCTGTACAAGACTGTTTGTAAAAGCCATAATAAATCCAGATACACCCAGTCCCAAAATACTTTTCACTCTCTTCCACTTCAGCCGGAAGGCTTCTTTTTTCAGCTTCAAAACTGCCCTTTTCCCTGTTAAAAATCTCATCACCCATAAAGCAGAACAAAGCTGAGAAAGAATTGTTGCAAGAGCCGCTCCCTGTACTCCCATATGAAATACAAAAATAAAAACAGGATCCAGAATAATATTTAAGACGGCGCCGATCAATACCGTCAGCATTCCCATATTTCCAAAGCCCTGACTGTTAATAAACGGATTCATGCCAACAGAGATCATAACAAATACAGTTCCCAGAAGATAAATCCTAATATACGAACCTGCATATGGAAAGGTGGCATCACTTGCTCCGAAAAGATATAAAAGAGGCTTATAAAAAAGAAATCCCAAAAGCATAAGGATCAATCCTGTATAAACGAGAAGAATAAAAGAATTTCCCATAATCTTCTCCGCCTCCTCTTTATTTCCCCTCCCTCGCTCCATCGCGCACAAGGGAGAACCGCCATTTCCATAGAGATAAGTAAAGGCAGTGACAAGAGAAATTACCGGGAAACAAAGTCCCACTCCTGTAAGCGCCAGAGTTCCCACCTCAGGGATCCTTCCTATATAAATTCTGTCTACCACATTATATAAAAGATTTAAAAGCTGAGCCAGCGTAAGGGGAACGGCAACCTCCAAAATATTTCGATATACGTTTCCATGCGAAAAATCTGTCTGATGTGCCTTCAATGTCCCTCTCCTCTTTTCTTTATTTCTCTTTCATCCATATAATCTATGTCTTCCAATTCTCTTTCGCCTTTTGTCTGATACACAACAATATCTGTCGGATGCGCATTTAAAATCTGCTTTCCTCCCACATCGCCCGTCAGAGAAAAAAGCTTCTCATAATATTTTCTTGAAAAAATACAGGGATTTCCTTTTTTTTCTCCATTCTGCATACACGCCATGCCTTTTTCTGATTCCCAGAAAACTTCCAGAAGCCCCATAACACTTTCCCAGGTCAGCCAGGGCTGGTCTGCTACTGTAAAAAGACAGGCATCTGCCTCCTTATTTTCCTTTAATCCAATTTTCAGAGAAGAGGAAATGCCCTCCTCAGGATGAGGATTATAACACACCTTTGCTCCCATTTTTTCTGCTGTCTCTCCAACTTCTTTATACTGGGTCACAACTGTGACAGGACAGAAAATCCCTGTCTTTTTTAAAACTTCTTTCTGCGCCTTAAAAAGGCAGGAAAGGGTTCTTTGATACATGGGGCTTCCCTCTATTTCATACAGAAGTTTATTTGCGCCAAAACGGCGGCTGTTTCCAGCCGCCAGCATAATCAATGCTGTGTTTTTCTTTTTTTCTCTGAGGCTTCCACAGAAAACCTGAACGCCCATATCAGAAAGCTCCCTTCTTATCTTATTAAGAGTTTCCCTTTCTTTTACAGTATCCATTTTGTTTAAATACACACGGTATTCTCTTTCTCCCACTCCTTTTAAAAGTCCATCTCTGCTGCTAACCGCCTTTATCATATCTTGAGGACAAATAATGTCCGTTTCTTTTTTTCCAAGAAACAAAGCCGTCTCCCTCGGACAATAAGCAGCTTCTTTTATGGATTTTCCAAGAGAGTCCAACCCACAAACTGCAATGACAAGATCTGTAAAATCAGGAATAACCGGCTCCCATTCCATCGGAATTTTAAAAGGCTTTTTTCTCGCTCCGTCTGCCTCAATAAGAAGCACATCACACAACTCTGAAAGTTTTTTTAATTTTTCATAAGGAAGAGAGGACAGTTTTTTCTTTTGTATATCTATGGAAGCAACCAGAACGTATCCGTGCTTGAATATAAGCGCTTCAGCCCCTTCCCCATCGAGGGCAAAGGGACGCTCTTTTTCCATTGCCATATGTGTAGTCGTCGTGACAGCTACTTTTTTTCCCGCCTGTACCAGCTCTTCTGTCAGACGCCAGATAAGACTTGTCTTTCCGCCACTGCCCACAACTGCAATTATTCTGTGAGATGGCCTAATATGAAGCCCGGAAAGAAATTCAGAAGAAACTGATCTCATAATGGCAGGACTCCTCTGGAAAGAAGAATTTCCACAACACTTCCTGCAATGCATCTCGCTTTATCGGAAATGGTATAGCAGTTTTCTTTCTCTTCTTTTCTCGGGTCTATATCTGCAATTTTCATTCCTTTATGAACTTTATAACCGTCTCTTATAATTCCTCTTAATATCCCGGTAAGAGAAGCAAGTACAGGCACATCTCCCACAGTTGCAATCACCTGTCCTTTTTCCACAAAGTCTGCAATTTTCATTTTATTTAAAATGACACCCTCTGCCGGAGAATGAATGACTCTCTCTCTTCCCACTCCTGCAATCAGCCCGGGAGTTCCTGTATTCGGAAGAGCTTCCCCATCCTCTATGATTTTTCCAAGGTCATGACCTCGCATGGTTTCAACCACAAAATCCACATCATAACCTGCGGCAAATCCGGGACCCAGAGCAATCGTAAGAGGCGCCATCTCCTTTGTTGTTCCAAGATTTCTTTTTGCAAGAATCGCGTCTATCACCGCATCGGGCGCAAACTCTTTTATACACGCCCCTTTCTCATCTGCAAGAAGGGGAATTTCCCCTTCCTGCCATACCTTTTCACATTCTGCCGTAGAAGCAATTTTTCTGCAGAGAATACCCTCCACAAAAGACTCTCCTTCATAAACGGCTTCACAGAAAGACACTTCTCTTCGAATGGCGCTTGGCGCTTCACTTTCCAATATCAGAACGCGATAACCGCATCGATACAGTCTGTGAATCACACCGCTTGCCAGATCTCCGCCACCGCGTACGAGAATTCTGTTATTTTTCATTTTCCCTTTGTCTCTCCAACTGTTCATTATTTACTTTTTCTACTGCATTGACAATATTCTGATAACCTGTACATCGACAGAGGTTCCCCGCCATATGCTTTTTGATTGCCTCTCTTGTAAGCTTTTCTCCCCGTTCCAGAAGAACCGTTGCGGACATAACAAAACCAGGTGTGCAGAATCCGCACTGAATAGCGCCCTCTTCAATAAAAGCCTCCTGGATTCTTGTAAGCTCACCGTCTTTTTCAAGTCCTTCCAGTGTACGGATATTTTTGCCTTCTGCCCACACAGCCATGTAAATACAGGAATCTATGGTTTCTCCGTCCACAATAACCGTACAGGCGCCGCACTCTCCTACTTCGCAGCCTTTTTTTACAGAGGTAAGCCCAAGATGATTGCGAAGCATATCAAGAAGCGACTCTCTCACATCCACATACTCGGCTACTTCTTTTCCGTTTACGGTACACTGTACCAATCTTAAATCTTTTTTCATGATGGTTCACCTCCTGCAAGCCGAACAGTTTCTTTTAATGCCCGGGCTGCAATTTCCCCGCCAATCTGAAGACGGAATTCCTTTGACGCTCTCCAGGAGTCTCTCGGGTTAATCTCTTCCCGAACAAGAGTTTTTATTTTTTCATAAAGTGCTTCTCCGATTTCCATTCCCCTTAATGCAGCTTCCGTTTTTTTACACCGATAAGGTACAGGCGCTGCCACGCCAAAGGTGATCCGCACATCTTCCAGAGTATTTGCTGCCGTATCTACTTTACTTACCACACTGCAGCTCAATGTTGCAATGTCCATTGCATTTCTCATGGAATATTTAATATAATGTCCGTGATAGCCCTGATATTCTTTTCCCGGGATAATAATGTGCGTCAGTACATCGCCACAATGTAAATCTACTTTTCCCGGTCCTAAGTAAAACATATCGATCGGAACGGTACGTCCCCCTTCTCCGTCTGCAATCCGCAGCATGGCATTAAGAGAAAATAAAGTTGGCGCACTATCTGCACTGACGGCCCCGTTACATACGTTTCCCCCGATTGTCCCAATATTTCGAACCTGCGGACCACCTACCTGATCCACTGCCTCTCCGAGAACGGAAATGTGTTCCCGGATCACAGGATCATTTGTAACATGGGAAAAAGTAGTACCTGCACCAATATAAATATCTCCGGAGTCCATAAGCGTCACTCCCTGTATTTCCTTTATATCTCTTATGGAAACAAGAGAAGTTCCCGCCATTTTTCCCTCTCTTATTTTGATCAGTACATCGCTTCCCCCGGAAATAATCCTTGCGTCCGGGTGCTCTTTTAAAAGATTTACTGCTTCTTTTATACTCTGTGCATTATAGTAATTTTCAATATCATACATACAAAAACCCCCTTTCTTTTAAATCAGTCCCGCTTCTTTAAAGCCTGAAATCAGTCTCTGCGGTGTGAGAGGATTTTCGTTAAAGGCTACGCCCGTTGCATGAAGCACTGCGTTTCGAATGGCAGGAGCTGCCGGAATCGCCGGAGGCTCTCCAAGCGCCTTATTTCCATAAGGCCCCATAGGGTCTTCAAGCTCCACGAAATCCACATCAAGATCCGGTGTATCCATAGTTGTCATAATCTTGTAATCAAGCAGTGTTCCATTTAAAGGTCTTCCTGTTTTTTCATCGAGAAGAAGCTGCTCAGAAAGTCCATATCCCATTCCCATAGACATACCGCCTTCTACCTGCATTCTGGCAAGCTGCGGATTAATAAGCTTTCCGCTGTCATGTACGTTAATAATATCAAGAATCTTTATTTTTCCAAGTTTTAAATCTACTTCAACTTCAACAAAACAGCAGCCTGTTGCAATAGTATTTTTCTTTACCTGAGTAGATACCTCTGCTGTGATCGCAGAAGAGTTTGTAAGGCTGTAATAGCTTTCCATCGCAAGCTCTTCCAGGGAAAGCACTTTCTGCCCGTCTGCAAGAATCCATCCGTGATCCAGGCTTAAGGTACGCTCCTCCCCTTCCAGAAGAGTCGCAGCATACTCAAGAATCTTATGAAGCATAAGCTCTGCACATTTCTTTACGGCAGTTCCCGTTACAAATGACTGCCTGGAAGCATAAGCTCCTGTATCAAAAGGTGTTATATCCGTATCCTGCATGGTCTGAATATGTATATCCTCCACGTCCATGTGAAGCGTCTCTGCTGCCATCTGAGAAAATACCGTATCTGCTCCCTGACCGATTTCTGTTGCTCCAAGGGAAAGCTGCATGCTTCCATCCTGGTTCAGCACAAGCCGGGCACCTGCAATCTCCAGAGAAATGGGCCATACACCCGTCTTGTAGGAAAACAGGGACATACCCACTCCTCTCCTTATATCTCCTGCCTGGTTTTCATAAGCTTTCCTTTTTTCATCCCAGTGAATATGTGCCGCTCCCTTTTCCAGACATTCAAAAATTCCGTTTGTGTTTGCTGCAATCGGCTTTAAGTAAGCATCCTGATAGTAGCCCTGTATCAGATTTCTTCTTCTGAACTCTAACGGATCCATGTTCAGCTCTTTTGCAATATCATCCATAAAACATTCTATCGCAAAAGCTGCCTGAGGAATGCCGTAAGCGCGCATGGCGCCTGCTGTAGGACAGTTTGTATATACGGTATATGCCTCACCTTTTATATTCGGACATGCATACTGTAATCTCCATGCAGTAAGACCATTTGCTGCAATTGCATGTCCGTGAGAAGCATACGCTCCCTGATTCGAAATTGCAAGCATATCTTTTGCGAGAAGATGTCCATTTTTGTCCACTCCTGCTGTTAAATCATATTCTATGGAATGCCTTGTTCTTGTATTGCAGAAAGTTTCCTCTCTCGTCACATCAAGTTTTACAGGACGTCCGCCTACCAGTGTGGTAAGAAATGCGTTTAAGGGTTCATACAGTACATCCTGCTTGTTTCCAAATCCGCCGCCTATATATGGCTTGATCACGCGAACCTTTCCCCAGGGAATTCCAAGCGCCTGCCCGATCACACGGCGAACGATATGGGGAATCTGTGTAGAAGTGACCACAACAATTCTTCCCTTTTCCATATATGCATAAGATATAGGATTTTCAATATGACAGTGCTGCACAATCGGAGTTTTATAATTCCTTTTTATGACCGTGTCCGAATCCTTAAGCCCCTGTTCCACATTGCCGATAAAGAAATTAGAGCGTGCCAGGACATTATCTTTCTTATCAAGATGAATGGGATGCTGACTGCCGTACATGGATTTTCTCGGATGGATTTCCACCGGATATTCCTCATACTCCACTTTAATAAGTTTTAAAGCCCGGGCTGCCGTCACTTCATCCTCCGCAACAACTGCAGCTATGTCATCCCCATAATACCGCACTCTTCCCGTTAAAAGATTACGGTCCGCTATGTCCTGATGTGCCAGTTCTACTGACCAGGGATGCCCCGGTGTTGGATAACAATGCTCCGGAACATCTTTAAAAGTCACTACCTTCACCACTCCAGGAAGCGCCTCTGCCTCACTTGTATCAATTGAAGTGACAATTCCGTTTCCGATTGTCGCATGGTACACCTTTGCCACAAGGCAATTCTTTGGCGCCATATCATCTGTAAACTGCGCTCTGCCCGTAACCTTTTCATAAGCATCTACTCTTGGAATACTCTTTCCAATCATAATGTCACCTTCTTTGCTTGAATTTTTAAAAGAAGCCGGACAAAGCCCTGGAGGAATCTCTGTTCTCCTCAGGACTTCAGTCCGGCTCTGAACCATGCTGCTCGTTATAGATTCCTGAACATATCTTACTTTTTCTGATAAGGAGTATTGCTCACTGGAAGAGAAGTACGAAACTCTCCATCCATTTTATAATATGCTCCTGCAATAGCAGGGGCTGTGGGGATAGAGGTAATCTCTCCGATTCCAATTGCTCCGCACGCAACCGGAAGTCCTTTCTTCTCCACAATGATACTCTCTACTTCAGGAATTTTATTTGCTTTTGGTAATCCTAGTGTACCATATTTGGCAGTCGGTTTGCAATCTAAAATTGGATATTTTTCTGTTAATGCAAAGCCATATGACATAATGACTCCGCCTTCAATCTGCCCTTCTACGGAAAGAGGATTTACTGCTTTCCCCACATCATGAGCAGCCACAATTTTTTTTACAGTTCCGTCTTCATTTAAGATACAGACTTGTGTGGCATAGCCATACGCAACATGAGAAACCGGGTTTTTCTTATCGCTTCCCATCGGATCGGTTGCTGCAAGATATTCCCCTGTATATTCCTTTCCCTCCAGTTCAGAAAGAGAATGGACTGATAAATCTTCTTTCATTCTTTCACAGGCTCTTTTTACAGCTTCTCCCGTAATCAGCGTCTGTCTTGAACCGGAAGTTGTTCCGGAATCCGGCGCTGTCCAGGTATTCGAAGCATCGTAGTAAATTTCTTCTCGCTTCAAGGATAAAATTTCTGATACCATCTGTACAAGAACGGTTCCAAGCCCCTGACCGATACAGGAAGCTCCTGAATGAATTTCCACACGTCCATTTCTCACAAGAAGACGCGCTCTTCCCCAATCAGGAAGTCCCACACCTACTCCCGCATTCTTCATCGCACATGCAATTCCCGCATACGGACTGCTTTCATATGCATCTTTTACCGCCTCCAAAGTCTCTGCAAGACCTGTAGACGCATCAACAAGCTGTCCGTTTGGCAGCTCCTGTCCCGGTCGAATGGCATTTCTGTATCTTATTTCCCAAGGGGAAATCCCCACAATCCCTGCCATTTTTGTGAGAAGCATTTCTATCGCAAAGCAAGTCTGCGTCACTCCGAATCCACGGAATGCTCCTGCCGGAGGATTATTTGTATAATAAGCCTTTCCATCAATATCAAAATTCTGATAATTATACGGACCGGAAGCATGGGTACAGGCACGCTGTAAAACAGGTCCTCCAAGAGAAGCATATGCTCCTGTATCTGCAATTACAGTTGCTTTCACTCCCTGTATAATTCCATTTTCATCACAGCCAAGGGTAAATTCCATATCCATAGGATGGCGTTTTGGATGAATCAAAATACTCTCAGCTCTTGTAAGCTTCACTTTTACCGGACGCTTTGTAAGATAAGCGATCATAGCTGCATGATGCTGGACAGTTACATCCTCTTTTCCTCCAAAACCACCGCCTACCAGCTTGTTTCTCACCTTTACTTTCTCGGCAGGAAGTCCTAAAAGCGCCATACATTCATGCTGCGTATCATATACTCCCTGATCGGATGAATAAATGATCACGCCGTCTCCATCCGGAACAGCAACGGCACATTCCGGTTCCAAAAAGGCATGTTCCGTCCACGGTGTATGGAATGTATCAGAAAGTACATGAGCAGAGTTTCGAATTGCCGCTTCTGCATCTCCTCTGTGCACATGCCAGTGAGAAAGCAGATTGTCCTTCTCCTCTTCGTGTACCTTTGGAGCGTCTTCCGCCATTGCCTCATAAGGATTGCGCACCATAGAAAGCTCTTCATATTCTACTTCTATCTGCCGTTTTCCTTCCTCCACTGCTTCCAGATTCTCGCCTGCTACAAGAGCAATCGCATCTCCAAGATAATGTGTCAGATGGCCTACAGGAATCAAACCATCCCAGTCCTGTTTTAAGTGTCCTACTTTTACGCTTCCCGGAATATCCTCCGCTGTAAATACAGCTACTACTCCCGGCACTTCTTTTGCTTTTTCTGTATGAATTGCTTTCACCCTGGCTCTGGGATACGCTGAACGAAGGGCGCTTCCGTAAATCATACCTTCCATGTGTATGTCGTCCGGGTATTCTCCGTAACCCAAAACTTTTTCTCTGACATCTACTCTTGGAACTCGCTCTCCCAGCTTCCAGGTATATTCTTTTTCTTTTGGAAGGCCTTCTCTTTTATATTTTGCAGCAAGCAAAATACCATCTATAATTTTTTTATATCCTGTACAGCGACATATGTTATTTTTAATGGCATCTGCCGCCTCCGCTCTTCCTGGATTCGGATTTTTATCAATAAGCGCTTTTGCACTTATCACCATTCCGGGAATGCAGAAGCCGCACTGTACGGCTCCCGCTTCTCCAAAGGCGCGGACAAAAATTTCTTTTTCTTCCTCCGGAAGTCCCTCTACAGTCATAATATGCTTTCCTTCCAGTTTGGAAAGTTTCGGCACACATGCCTTTGTTGCCTTTCCATCAATAAGAACATGACATGTTCCGCAGGCGCCTTCGCTGCAGCCGTCCTTTACAGAAGTAAGACCGCACACATCCCGCAGAAACGGAAGGAGTTTCATATCCTGTTCCTCATAATATTCTTTTCCGTTTACAAAAAAGTGAAACATAAGCCGCCTCCTTTAAAAAGGATTATTTTAAAAGATAATCGTAATCGTCAATCACTGCGCAGATCAGACGGCGAAGTCCCTCATACAGAGGATCTGACGGGTCATCTGCCTTACAGCTTGTTATTTTTCCAAGGAACCGCACTGTACATTCTTTTGTTTCTTTGTTTGTCACAAAGAATCCATCGTTTGTACTGTCCTTCATGTCCTCTTCTGCTGCAAATAAAGTAAATTTATCTTTATATGGTGCGCTTGCGTAAGGACAGAAGCTCTTACAATTTCCGCACTCATTACACATATAATCTACGTGGATAATCTGGTTCATTGCCATTCCCGGAACTTTAATGGAAATATTTGCTCTGTTTGGACATACATCTACACAGTTTTCACAAATCTTGTTGCATACAAGGCAGCGCTCTTTTTCTGTTTCTTTCTCGCTCCTCTCTGCAAGAATACCTTTCTTTTCAAAGCAGCTTTCTTCTGTCTCCTGAACTTCTGTGTCTTTTACAACTGCTTCTGCCAGAATGGCTTCTGCTGCAAGCTGAGCATCTCGAATTGCCTCTACGATCGTAGCCGCTCCGCCTGCACCGTCTCCAATAAGATAAACACCGGAAACACCTGTTTCCATTGTTTTCTGATTATATTTTGCCTTTCCTCTTTCGTTTATTTCAATACCGTTTGCCTGATAAATTTCTGCGTCTGTTTTTTCTCCCACAGCTACGATGACTGTATCTGCCGGAACTTCCTCTGTCTTTCCTGTCTCTGTAACAGAAGCTCTTCCGGAAGCATCTGCCTTTCCAAGTTCCATCACTTTACAGAGAAGATTTCCGTTTTCCAGACTTACAGGAGAAAGAAGCTCTCTAAATTCCACACCGTCTTCCAGAACTTCTAAAAGCTCATCTTCTGCTGCCGGCATATATCGTTTTGTTCTTCTGTATACAAGGAACACCTTCTCCACACCATTTGTACGAACAGCAGCTCTCGCAGTATCCATAGCCGTATTTCCGCCGCCGATTACAACTACATGCTTTCCAAGGTCTACGTTTCCGTCTTTTTCCTTAAATTCTTTTAAGAAATGAATGGCATTAACGGCTTCGCCTTTTTCCAGTTTTAAAGTTCCCGGTTTTCCTGCGCCGATTGCCACAATCACTGCGTCGTAGCCTTCTGCTTTTAGGGCATTGTAATCTTTGATTTCTCTGTTAGTCTCAATTTTTACGCCAAGCTTTGTAAGAAGGGATACATCTTTATCAATGGCTTCTTCTGAAATTCTAAATCCTGGAATTACATAACGAATCACGCCGCCAAGTTTTTCTTCTTTTTCAAAAACAGTTACATCCACACCGGCTCTGCCAAGGAAATATGCCGCTGCCATACCGGCAGGACCACCGCCTACAACTGCTGCTTTTTTGCCGTTTGCATTTGCTGCTTTTATTTCATTTATCACTTCTTCATAGCCGTTTTCTGCTGCAACAAGCTTCGTACCTCTTATATTAACCGGCTCTTCATAGAAATTTCTTGTACATTTTGTCATACAGTTATGGGCACATAAAGTTCCTGTAATAAATGGAAGTGCGTTTTTCTCAAGAATGACTCTCAGAGCCTCCGCATATTTTCCCTCTCCTGTCAGCTTAATATACGTTGGAATATCCTGATGAATCGGACATCCTTCCATACACGGCGCATAGAAACAGTCAAGAAGAGGCACTTCCCTGTCACTCTTTCTATTTGGAATCGGTTTGATGTTCTTCACATGATGAGGATTTGTTACTGCATCAATAGCAAGGGCATTTAATGCCTCCACATCTATTCCTGTCCACTGAGACACATTTCCATCCATTACCTTTTCTGCCATCTGGGTAAATCTCTGGTATCCGCCCGGTTTTAAAAGAGTAGTTGCAACGGTTACCGGCCATATACCACAGGCTGTAATTTTATCAATATTATAATAATCCGCTCCGCCGGAATATGCGATGCGAAGTTTTCCGTCAAATTCTCTGGAAAGCTTTGCTGCAAGAGAAATGGATAATGGGAAAAGTGCCTTTCCTGACATATACATTTCCTCACTTGGAAGCTCGCTTCTTGTAACATCTACCGGGAATGTATTGGTAATCTTTACGCCAAACGCAAGACCCAGCTCATCTGCAAGCGCCATCAGGCGTTTAAACATAGGGATAGCGTCCTCATACTGAAGGTCATCACGGAAATGGAAGTCTCCAAACACCATGTAATCGTATCCCATATCGTCCATTGTTTTTCTTGCAAACTCATATCCAAGAAGAGTCGGATTACATTTGATAAAGGTATTCAGATGTTTCTCTTTGTAAAGATGAGTTGCAATGCTCTCAATTTCATTTGGAGGGCAGCCATGGAGAGTAGATATGGTTGCAGAATTACAGATATTAGAAGGAATCGCTTCAATATCTTCTCTTGTCACCTTCTGGAAAGAATCTACATGATCAAGAAGCCACTGGCGGCATTCCTTAAATATTTCCGTACCCTTTGCTTCCATCATATTATTAATAAAGTTATCTACTTTCGGCTCTTTAATTCCTGCAAGGTCATAACCAACAGAAATATTAAACTGGAAGCCGTCCTGATCTCCAAGACCAAACTCTTTTGCAATTACGTGAAGAGCAAACCATGCTTTAATATATTCGTTCATTGCATCGGAAACGTAAAGTTCTGTGGACCACTCGCAGTTATAGCATTCATCTTCTGCAAGAATACACGGTTTGTTTACACAGGCTGCAAGCTCCGGTCCGTCCATTTTCTGAACGGTTTTCAGTTCAAAGAAACGTGCGCCTCCATAATAGGAAGCTACAATATTCTGTGCAAGCTGTGTGTGAGGCCCTGCTGCCGGTCCAATGGGATTTTCCAATTTTCTTCCAAATAAATCAAGTTTTTTAGAAGTATCTGCCACATAACCTCTATGTACGCCAAACACCGTATCTTTTTTCTTTTTTTCCTCTAAAATCCATTCCATAATCTGTCCAAAGGACATACAGGACATTCTGTCACTCATAGAAAGACCTCCTTATTTTCCACTGTTAATATCATCTGCAAGCTCTTTTGCCGCCTGACGGCAGTCAGCCATTACTTTCTCTGCATCACATACAAGAATTTCTCTGTCCTTCATAAGCATCTTTCCGTTGCAGACAGTTGTTACTACATTGTTTCCGTTTGTACCGAACATCAGATGTCCGTTTACGTTATCTGCGCTCATTGGAGTAAGCGGATCATAATCAAGGACGATCACATCTGCGGAAGCTCCTTTTTTAAGAATACCCAACGGTTTTTCAAAATATCTTCCTGCAATTTCCCGGTTTCCTTCAAACAGCATTTTCGGCACTTCACCCCATGCTGCATTCGGGTCGCAAAGATGGTGTTTGTGAAGCACATTTGCTACCTTCCAGGATTCCAGCATATCATGGGTATATCCGTCTGTTCCAAGACCTGTAAGAATTCCCTTATGCACAAGCGCCATAGTAGGAGGACATCCGCAGGCATTTCCCATATTGGATTCCGGATTATGCACTACCATCGTATCTGTGTCTTTAATTAAATCCATTTCATGTTCATTAATATAAATACAATGTCCCAGAAGTGTTTTCGGTCCCAGAATATTCCAGTCGTAAAGACGGTCTACGATTCTCTTTCCATGCTCTTTTAAGCATTGATGAAGATCGTAAATTCCCTCTGCCACATGAATATGGTATCCTACGCCTTCCGGCTTTAATTCATTGCAAAGCGCCATCGTTTCATCCGATATGGTAAAAGATGCATGCATACCCATCATACCGGCAACCATATGGTTTTTCTCTTTCTGCACATGCTTAATGAAGTTTACATTTTCCATTACGGATTCTCTTGATTTCTCCATGCCGTCACGGTCAGAAATTTCATAGCAGAGACAGGTACGAATTCCCAAATCTGTAGCTGCCTCTTCTATTGCATGAAGAGAACCGGTAATATGCCCGAAGCTTGCATGATGGTCAAAAACGGTTGTCACACCATTTCGAATAGAGTCAATATATGTAGCATAAGCGGAAAGCTTTGTCTGCTCCAGTGTAAGATGACGGTCAATTGTCCACCACATACCATCCAGAATGTCAAGGAATCCCTGCGGATTATATCCCTTAATGCTTAGACCTCTTGCGAAAGCGCTGTAAATATGCTCATGAGCATTGATAAACGCCGGCATGATTACTCCGCCCTTTGCATCTGTAAATTCAGCCTCCGGATACGCCTTTTTCACATCCTCTGTGTTTCCCACCATTACAATGGTATTTCCGTCCATTGCTACCGCACCATTTTCAATAAACGGATTTTCTTCATCACGTGTAATTACCCTTCCGTTTCCAATAATCAGCATATACAAACCTCCTTATTTTTGACAAGATAATACAAAATCGACCATTCTTTTCCTGTAAAAAGCACCAAAACATACTTTGAAATCCGAATATGTTTTGGGGATTTTCTACTATAATACAACTGTACCATACTTCCAAAAATATTTCAATAGAAATACCAAAAAAATTTTGGTATTGCAAATTTTTTTGTCTTTAGTAGAAATATCTTTGCAGGAAAGAACTTTCAAAAGAAAAAAACAGGCAGCTTCGGTTTCCCAAAAGCTGCCCGCATTTTAAAAGGCTTATCTCTTTTCATCAATTATAAGGATTCTCTGACGAAGGCGCTGCCAAAACGTCATAAAGCTCAGCCTGTGTGGCATCCATATAAGGCTGTAAATAAAAAATACCAAGAATATTAAAGGTAAACGCATTCAAAAAAAGCCACGGTAAAAAAGATAAATCCAGAACAAACGCATTTCCTTTCTGCCCATACATCATCTCCCTTGTTCTGTCAAATGCTTCCTGTTTGGACATTCCCGGATTCTCGGCAAGGAGATACGGTATCATTTTGTATTCGTAACTTTTGACAATACCGGGAATCACAAACAAAAGCGTCCACAGGAAGATAAATAAATCCCGGAAAAACATTATCTTCACAATATTCCAGTACTGACCGGAACGAAATGGGGCAAGAATTTTTCCAACAGAGGGGGCGGAATAAAGATTCTCTATATAAAATCCTCTGGCACCTACTTCCAGCACGTTTCCCACAAAAATTTTTAAAAGAATAAAAATCGATCCAAGTATTAAAAGCGCACCCAAGGCAAACGCACTGAACAGCCATACAAAAGGCGCTGCCGAATTCATGGAAAATCTCAGTGTTCCATCATACACCTCCGTGTGCGTCACTGTATTTGCCACACTGCTGCTTCCTCCTCCGCCGCTTCCAATCCCGACCGCAACAGCAAGGATTAAACTGACCACAACAGCCGCCCAGTAATTCTTTATCAATGCCTGTTTTCCCCTATATTTCAAATCTCTGCAATACCATACCTTCACAATATCACTCCTCTCTCAAAATCAGACATCTTCTGCCCTTTTTCCATTCTTCTGTATCAAAATCCAGAGTATATCCCCTGCCGTTTTCTACATGCCACTGATAAAAAGATCGTTCCTCCACTGCGTACGCTTCCATAATATTCATAATCGTTCCTCCATGTACCACAAACGCAGCATTGGAAATATCTCCCCGGATACACCCTGTCACAGCTTTCCGAAAACCGAGAAGATTCCGCCTGCAAAATGACTCCCTGCTCTCTCCTCCCGGAAAAGGAAGCGTGCCGCCGCTTTCAATCCATGCCTGATATTCCAGATTTCCATCCAGCTCTTCATAATTTTTATTTTCAAAATCACCGAAATCGCACTCAGCCAGTTCATCTATCACATGAACCGGATAGTCCGGAAAAAGAATCTCTGCCGTTTCCACACATCTCTTCATAGGGCTCACATAAACAGCCTGCGGGGCAGGATACTTCATCTGGCGCAGAAAATCCTTTCCCTCCTCGCAGAGAGACTCATCTGTCACACCGATATACCGTTTTTTCTTATTTCCCTCTGTCTGTCCGTGACGAATAAGAGAAAGCCTAATCATTTTTTATCACCGTCCCGATCCCACAGATCACTCTTGTTACCTTGTGGCTTCCTGATGCAAGCTTTGTACAGATTCGTCCTACCGCCTCTCTGTACTCTCTTTCAAAAGCGTCCACAGGAACAAGACCGTATCCTACCTCCTCGGACACAACTACTGCACCGTAATTTTTCTTCAGCAGAAGCTCTCCCACATTTCCCGGATTTCTTCCTTCTCGGATTTCTTTTTTTATATACTCCTGAAAATTTAAAATCCCCTCTGCCGAAAGAAGCTCTTCCTCGCACATATCACCAGCCTCTTTCCATATAAGAGAAGGGTATTCTTTCTTCGCATAATCTGTTTTACCCTGAAATGCACCACCGATAATCAGCTCCATTTTGGATTCCTCCTTTATGTATCACTTAGATTTCTTATACTGCAATTACGCACGAAAGTGCAAGGCTCCACGCCATACCAAGCTCACAGAGACAGAGGAAATATCCGGAAAGGTCTCCAGTTGTCCCGCCGAAATATTTCATTGCCATATGATAATACCAGGCAAAGATAAGAAGCGCTGTCACAAAAGTGATGATTCCCTTTAAGGGACTGACAAGAATCATCAGTATGAAGAGCACTACAAGATAAAAAATCAGCACGCCCTGTACAAGGCGATTTTCTGATTGTTTGGAAAATTCTGCAACGGTTCCGTCTGCCCTTGCTTTTGGAAACGATACCACGCCGATTCCAGAAAGACATCTTGATACCATAAAACCGAGAGCCATCAGGACTATGCCGTCCGAAAAAGCTATAAGCTCACTGTAAGCCCCAAACCACGCCAGAAAATAAACGCAGGCAGTAATTACTGCAAAAGCTCCCGCATGAGAATCTTTAAGGATTTCCAGACGCCTCTCCCTATCTCTCCATGAGCTTAAAGCATCCGCTGTATCAAGGAGTCCGTCCACATGGATTCCTCCTGTGACAAAAACCGGAAGTAATACAAGAACAACAGCCGTAAAATTCTGTCCAAACCCAAAGTATTTTCCCGCATAAGCAGCCCCCATGCTCAAAAATCCGATTACCGTTCCCACAAACGGAAAGAAGCAGATCATATATTTCATGTTTTCTTCTGTCCAGTCCGCACGGGGCATGGGAATTTTGGAAAACATGGAAAATGCCACCTTAAAATTATTCCAGAGGCTCTTCATCTATGCTGCCTCCCTTCACACACAAAGGAATTCCGTACACAACCTCATACACCTGGTCTGCCATTTCCCCAAGACATCTGTTAATCTCTCCCAAATATTTTCTGTAAGTTTCCGTCTCACCTTCGTAGAAAGCCGCCTCTGAAAAAATTTCATTTGTTACAATTACAAGATGACGCACATTTTTGGAAATTTCAGAAATCCCCTCCAGAATCTCTTTTACTGCATCATTCCCTGCACCGTCTTTTTGAAACATTTCATTTGCCACAAGATTTGACATACACTCCAGAAGAACCACACTGTCTGAGGGAAGAAAAAGCTCCTTTAAATTTGTATAACGCTCTACTGTTTCAAAGCCTTTTCCTGCTCTCATATTTCTGTGTCTGCTGATTCTTTTTTTACTTTCCATATCAAAGGGATACATGGTAGCAATGTAAATGCGCCTTGCCTCCCCGAAAGAAAGAACTCTATCTTCTGCAAAAGCTGATTTTCCGCTTCCGCTTCCTCCTGTTACAAGAACAATCATTTTATTTTAACTCCTCATACTGCTCTACATGAATTTCTTCAAAGGTGCTCATAGAGTGATAAACTGCAATTCCAAGATCTAACAGAGGGAGAAGCGCAATCGCCCCTGTCCCTTCACCAAGGCACATATCTCCGTGGATCACAGCCTCCTTTTGTAAATACTCCAAAATCAACCGGGCTGCCGGTTCTTTGGAAACATGAGATGCAAGAATATATCCGGACACCTCCGGGCAAATACTAACTGCCACAAGAGCAGCCACACAGGAAATAAATCCATCCATAATTACAGGGATTTTAAGAGCCGCTCCACCTAAAAATACACCTGCCATTCCCGCAATATCAAATCCGCCTACTTTGGCAAGTACATCTATTGCATCTTCTCTGTCCGGTTTATGAAGGGCAATGGCATCTTTGATTACCTTTATTTTTCGAGCAAGGCCTTCACTTGTAAGTCCGGCCCCTCTTCCGGTCATAGTCTCCACAGGTTCTTCCATAAGAACAGAAGCTACCGCGCTGCTTGTTGTCGTATTTCCAATCCCCATTTCTCCGGTTGCCAGAATCTGGTATCCTCTGTCCTTTAATTCCTCAGCCATAAAAATGCCTGCTTCTATGGCTTTTATTGCTTCTTCCCTTATCATGGCAGGCGTCTTTGCCATATTTTTTGTACCATGGGCCACCTTTAAATCTGTGCGGACTTTTGTATCTGCTGCCATTCCCACATCAACAGGATACACATCTGCTCCGCAGTTTTTTGCCATAATACAAGCTGTTGTCTCTGCTTTCAGGAAATTTTCCGCTACAATGGCAGTCACTTCCTGCCCGCTCTGGGTCACTCCTTCTTCTACTACTCCGTTATCTGCGCACATGGCAACAAGAGCTCTTTTCTCAATTTTTACATTTGGAGTTCCTGCAATTCCCGCAAGCTGAACAACAAGATCTTCCAGCTTTCCAAGAGAATGAAGAGGCTTCGCAATACTGTTCCAGTGTTCCACTGCTTCCTCCATTGCCTTTGTGTTGAGAGGGGTTATCTGTTTTTTTGCTTCCTCCAGCGTCATTTTTTCTTCCTCCGTTTTTATTTTCCTGTTGTAAATACAAAAAATTTACTGAATATGTAATTCATCACAAGTACAATGACCTGTGTCAAAAACTTTCCCATCATCTCATTCATATGAAGGATTTCCACAAGAAGCCATACGCCTCCCACTTCTACCACCATACTTACAAGGCGGGCGCTGATGAATTTACAGAAGGGACGGATATGTGCCTTTAAATTTTCACACTTATCCTGAAAAACATATTTTGAATTTACTACATAAGCAAACAAAATTGCCAGAATAATAGAGGCTATATTTGCCGGATTTAAAGGAATTCCCAGTTTTCTGAAAAGAAAAAAAGAAACAAGATTTACAAGAGTAGTGCAGCCACCGAAAAAGATGTACCGTACCACATCATTTTCATAAAGTTTTTTTATCAATGCTTTCATTTTCTGCTCCTATTTTATGTCATGATTTGTCTCATGGAAAACATCTATATCTCCTCTGACAATCTTTGATACAATATATCTAGGTCTTCGTTTTACTTCCTCATAAATCTTTCCTATATAATAACCTATAATTCCGAGACTCATCATCATAGCGCTGCCGATAAGGAGAATCACAATAATCGTCGTAGAATACCCTTCCACTGCATGTCCTGTAAAATACTGAACAAGCGAATAGATAATAAGAATCATAGAGCAGATAAAACAGATCCCCCCTGCCGCCGTCACAAACTGCAGAGGCATTGTAGTAAACGCCACGATATTCGTAAACGCATATTTAATTAAGGACCAGGCTGACCACTTCGATTCTCCTGCCTCTCTCTCCTGCACCTCAAAATTTACATATGCCGTTTTATATCCAACCCAGGAGGAGGTTGCACGGAAAAACATATTTCTCTCCGGCATGGACAAAATACTGTCTACAACTTTTCTGTCCATCATCTTAAAATCCGAGGCATTCTGCATATCCACTTTTGTCGCCTTTGACATGATTCCGTAGAAAAATCCAGCACTTTTCTCATGAAGAAAGCTTTCTTTTCCTCTGCTTGATTTTATACCTTCAATAACCTCATATCCTTCCTCCCACAGCTTATACATGGAAACAAGGGTTTCCGGCGGGTGCTGCAGATCACAGTCCATCACAGCCACAACATCTCCTCCCGCCTGGGCAAGTCCTGCAAAAAGAGCTGCTTCCTTGCCGAAATTTCTGGAAAACTGTACACCCAGAATATTTTTGTCTTCTTTTCCTGCCGCCAGAATTTCCTGCCATGTCTTATCTTTTGATCCGTCATTTACAATGACAAGCTCATAAGGAATCTCTGCCTCTGTCAGGATCTTCCGCAAAACCCGGCATGTTTTTCGAACCATCAGCTCCTCGTTATATGCCGGCAAAACAACTGACAATTTTTTCATAATTTCCTCCATACGTCAATTTTATTATAATGTATCCTTTTTGTAAGTCAATGTTTTTCGCCTGGATATTAGAATAAAAACCAAAATCCCAAGAACAGACAAAAGCTGTCCTGCTGCGGAGTATGGCGTTTTGTAAGTCAGACGTATCTCGTGCTCCCCTTCCGAAAGTTCCAGAGCCATATACATGGTATTTGCTTTTTTCAGCTCTGCTTCCTTTCCGTCTACATAGGCAGTAAAGCCTGTACTGTAGGGAATAGAAAGAAGCAGCACCTTGTCTTTTGAAAGAGAAACCCGCCCTCTGATTTCATCTATTCTCATTTGAATATCGGTAAAAGGTTCCTCTCCCAGTTTTTTCGTTGCCTCTTCGATTCCTTTCACCGGCTGGCATACTACCCGAAGGTCATCGTATGTATATACTCCCGTGTTTTTAAAGGTGAGGGTAACAGGAAAATTCCCCTGTACTTGATATCCGATATTACAGAGAAAATTATGTTTTCCGCTGTAAGCATTGTATTTATCAGTGAAAATTTTTATATTTTTCTTAACATCGCCGCAGTTCACCTGAATACCTGCTTCCTTGCTTTCTTTCCAGTAGCGCCAGTTTCTATCCTCATGAAGGACTTCATTTCTCTCATAAGCCGTCATTTCTTCCCACTTTTTACTACTTACAAGTTCTCTTGGAGAAAGCGCATCATAATCCAGATTCTCTGCAATAAGGTATACTTCGCTGTCATCCACTCCATCGTAATATATAGTAACTTCTGCATCTTCTTTCGTTACTTTTATTTTTCCATCCTCAACGGTACATCCCTTTCCCGGAGTAATCCGGACAGAAGCTTCTTTATCTGTAAAGGAAACCGCTGTTTTTGGAAGGCTGCTTTCCTCAAGCACAACCCCCTGGAGAAGCGCCTGCTGCTTTTCTGTTACAGACATTTTTTCGTATGCCTCTCTTGTAATCCAGGAATCATACGTATATCCGATAGGAAGAGGATTTTCCATTTCAAATGCCCGGTACGTCTTTTCTTCTTTTTCGCTCTCTCCGCTCTGCCGCTTAATTCCATAAGGCAGATATTCGTAATGAGGATCCCGGATAATAAAGTATTTTACAGATGCAAGACGATCCAGAATGGTTCTTCCGTCCAGATTTTCATAATGCTGTTCCCAGGGAGTGTTTAAATACATCTCATCGAAAAACTGACTGATATTTCCGTTGGCCAAACTGAAGTAATACGCCGTACTTTTCGTTCCCATCATCATGGACGTATTGTCTGTTGGCTGTGCTCCATACTGATCATATCTGTATGCTTCTTCTTTGTATTCTGACGCATCTTTTTCCGCCAGATCCACGCCGGATTCCAGTTTTTCAATTGCTGTTCCTCTATCCGAAAATTCAGCCAGATAATCTTTTTCATAAGAATACTGATAAGAAATATTCAGCACAATGCTGACCACAAGAAGACAGGAAAACATCAGGCATAGGTTTTTCGCTTTCACAAATATGTTCCCATAGGAAACCGCAGTAAAAACAGCAAAGGCGAGCACCATCACTGCCATAATGTTACGCTCTGTCCTGGCTGCCGAAGCAAAAAGCGCTGCCCCACAGTACACAAGAAGCATAATAAAAATCTTTCTTTTTTCTTTTAAAGTCAAGGTAAAAAGCTCAGGATACGCTTTTACAAAAATATAAGCAATCATCATTCCATACGCCCATATCCACCTGTTTGATACATAAGAAAATCCGTTGAGCACATGTCCTGCAAAAGGAAGGAGAAGGAACAGATTTAACATAAGGAAGCCCAGCTTTAAATCCGTGTACTTTTTCTTTTTAGAAAAGAGAACAAACACACCCGCCATAGAAACCGCGGAATATCCGGCAACACCCCACTGAATCATATTTTCTCCAATGAGACAGCCAAGATATTTTTCATAGTAAATTCTATCATATAATAGCGGCACATAATTTTCCGCCTGAAAGCGGTCAGTACCGAAAATTGTCATAATTACAGGCAGGAATATCGCAGAAGCAATCATCAGTGCCACGGCAAAATATCCCGTAAATTTCAGAAACCAGCACATTACATCTTTAACGGAACGTGTGGAAAATATTCTAAAATATCGAAATGCCGCATATAAGAACATAAAAATACACAGCATATAGAAAAAATAAAAATTCGACATTGCCCCCACTGCTGTTGCACATATAAACAAATGAGGCTTTTCTTTCTTATAAATTTTATCTATACCCATAAGTATGAGCGGCAGATAAATACAGGGATTTGAAAAATACGGGTGCTTCATGGCAGCATAAATCATCCAGCCAGCAAACACGTAAATCATAGTTCCCATAAATGTGGCCTGCTTTGAATTTTTATGATAAAAACAGTACAGGCTAAAGGAAATTCCGGCAAGGTAAATGCGGAGAAAAATCAAAATCTCGTACAAAATCTCTGTTTTATCAGTCGGAAAAAATACCGAAAGAAGAGTTAGCGGATCTCCGATCACATAATAATGAAGTGTCGTCAAAATATCAGAGCCATATCCAATATGCATATCCCAGGAGGGAAATACAAGTCTGTGCTCTGTAATAAGCGTATTTAAAACCTCCCGAAGATACCTTCCGTAATACGCCAGTGAATTCAAATGCTGCGGAATTCCGTCATGACTCCACACCAATGATTTTTCATTCAAATAAAAATACAGAAAAAGAACGGATGCAATAACTGTGAACACAATTGTGTACAAAAGATAAAAGTCTTTTTTCTTACTTTTCATAAAATCTCCATTTATACAGAAAACCCACGGTGCAGATGCACCGTGGGGTGATTTCCTTTACATCAGCGCAATTCCAGATACTTATTCTTCTCCGTAAAGAGTGATAAGTTTCTGCAGATATGCGTATCTGTCTTTTGCTTCAGCCTCATTCTTAGCGAAGAGTCTTTCTGCTTTTTCCGGATTCTGGCGTTTCAGAGAATTGTAACGAACCTCACCATCAAGGAATTCCTGATAGTTTGTCATATCCGGCTCTTTGGAATCAAGAGTAAATTTCTTCTCAGCAGCCGGGTTGAAGCGGAAGTTGTGCCAATATCCGCACTTAACTGCCAGTTCTTCCTCTGTCTGAGCTTTTGACATACCTTTCTTGATACCGTGGTTGATACATGGAGCGTAAGCAATGATCAGGGATGGTCCCGGATATGCCTCTGCCTCTGCGATTGCTTTTACAGTCTGGTTAAAGTCTGCACCCATAGAAATCTGTGCTACGTATACATAGCCATAGCTCATAGCGATAGAAGCCATATCTTTCTTCTTCACTTCTTTACCGCCAGCAGCAAACTGTGCGATAGCACCTGTTGGTGTAGATTTGGAAGACTGTCCACCTGTGTTGGAGTAAACTTCTGTATCGAATACCATAACGTTGATGTCCTGTCCGCTTGCAAGAACATGGTCAACACCGCCGAATCCGATGTCGTAAGCCCATCCGTCACCACCGAAGATCCACTGGGATTTCTTAGCAAGGAAGTCTTTCTGAGCAAGGATTTCTTTTGCTTTATCGCATCCACAAGCTTCCAGAGCAGCAACCAGCTTATCTGTAGCAGTGCCGTTTGTAATACCTGTATTAAATGTATCCAGCCATTCCTGACCAGCAGCTTTTACATCTTCGTTTGTTCCGTTTGCAACAACGTCCTCAACTTTTGCTTTCAGACCGTCACGGATTGCTTTCTGTGCAAGAAGCATACCGTAACCAAACTCAGCGTTATCCTCAAATAAGGAGTTTGCCCATGCAGGACCCTGGCCTTTTGCATTTACAGTATATGGTGTAGACGGTGAGGAGTTACCCCAGATAGAGGAACATCCTGTTGCATTCGCAATGTACATTCTATCACCAAACAGCTGTGTGATCAGTTTTGCATATGGTGTTTCACCACAACCTGCACAAGCTCCGGAGAACTCAAGGAGAGGCTGTTTGAACTGGCTTCCCTTAACAGTTGTTTCTTTATATTTTGCGATAACATCTTCTTTAACCGGAAGTTTCACTCCGTAATCGAAGAATTTCTGTGCGCCCATGTTTGCTTCCAGGTTTTCCATAGCAAGAGCTTTTGCTCCCTTCTTGCCTGGGCAGACATTTGCACAGGAACCACATCCTGTACAGTCAAGAGCGGATACAGTCATTGTAAATTTATAATCAGCCATACCTGTAAGCGGTAATGTCTTCATTCCCTCAGGAGCGTTTGCTGCTTCTTCTGCTGTAAGAGCAACCGGACGAATAACTGCATGCGGGCAGACATAAGCACATCTGTTACACTGGATACAGTTTTCCGGATTCCATACAGGAATATTAACAGCAATACCACGTTTTTCGTATGCGGAAGAACCGGATGGTGTTGTACCATCTACATACTCTTTAAATGCAGATACAGGGAGAGTATTTCCTTCCTGTGCATTTACTTTTGCCTGAATGTTGTTTACGAAATCAACAACATCTTCTCTTCCTTCAGAAGCGTGAGCCATGAAAAGACCTTCGTCTTCTGCATTTTTCCAGCTTTCTGGAACCTGAACTTCAACAACCTGTTTTGCACCAGCGTCGATAGCTGCCCAGTTCTTCTGAACGATGTCATCACCCTTACGTCCGTAAGTAGCTTTTGCAGCAGCTTTCATGAGATCGATTGCCTGCTCTTCCGGAATGATACCTGTCAGTTTGAAGAATGCAGACTGAAGGATTGTGTTGATACGTGTTGGTCCCATACCTGTTTCAATACCAATCTTTACACCGTCGATTGTGTAGAATTTGATATTGTGGTTTGCGATAAACGCTTTTACCTGTCCAGGTAAGTGTTTTTCAAGACCTTCCATATCCCACGGACAGTTAAGAAGGAATGTACCGCCGTCAACAAGTTCCTGAACCATATTGTATTTATTTACATAGGAAGGATTGTGACATGCTACGAAGTCTGCTTTACGAATCAGGTATGTGGATTTAATCGGTTTCTTACCGAAACGTAAATGGGACATTGTAACACCACCGGACTTCTTGGAGTCATAATCAAAGTAAGCCTGAGCGTACATATCTGTGTTGTCACCAATGATCTTGATGGAGTTCTTGTTTGCACCTACTGTACCGTCAGCGCCAAGACCCCAGAACTTACAGTTTGTAGTTCCTTCCGGTGTTGTAACGATAGCGTCACCTGTCTCAAGAGAAAGGTTTGTCACATCATCTACGATACCGATTGTGAATTTTTCTTTTTCTGTATTGTTATATACAGCAACGATCTGTGCCGGAGTTGTATCTTTGGAACCTAAGCCGTAACGTCCGGAGAAAATCTTAACATCGCTGAATTTGCTCTCTCTTAATGCTGCTACAACATCAAGGTAAAGCGGCTCGCCAAGCGCACCCGGCTCTTTTGTTCTGTCAAGAACAGTAATCTGTTTTACAGATTCCGGAATTGCATTTACAAGAGCATCTGCGCAGAATGGTCTGTACAGACGAACTTTAACAACACCAACTTTTTTGCCTGCTGCTGCAAGGTAATCGATTGTCTCTTCGATTGTATCGTTTACAGAACCCATAGCAACGATTACGTGCTCTGCGTCCTCAGCACCATAGTAGTTGAACAGTTTGTAATCTGTTCCGATTTTTTCATTTACTTTATCCATGTACTCCTGTACAACTGCCGGAAGAGCGTCGTAATACGGGTTGCATGCCTCTCTTGCCTGGAAGAAAATATCCGGGTTCTGAGCGGAACCTCTCTGACATGGGTGATTTGGATTCAGAGCACGGTTACGGAACTCTGCGATTGCGTCCATATCTGCCATATCTTTCAGATCTTCATAATCCCATGTCTCGATTTTCTGGATTTCATGAGAAGTACGGAATCCGTCAAAGAAATTGATAAACGGAACTTTTCCTTTGATTGCTGCAAGATGTGCAACAGGAGTTAAGTCCATAACTTCCTGTACGGAAGATTCACAAAGCATAGCACATCCTGTCTGACGACATGCCATAACGTCAGAGTGATCACCAAAAATAGAAAGTGCATGGGAAGCAAGTGCACGAGCGGATACGTTGATAACACCCGGTAACTGCTCACCTGCGATTTTGTAAAGATTTGGAATCATCAGAAGAAGACCCTGAGAAGCAGTGTAAGTTGTTGTCAGAGCGCCTGCTGCCAGAGAACCGTGTACAGCACCTGCTGCACCAGCCTCGGACTGCATCTCTGTAACCTGTACTTCCTGTCCGAAAATGTTCTTTCTTCCCTGGGTTGCCCACTCGTCTGTTGCCTCAGCCATAACAGATGAAGGGGTGATCGGGTAAATTGCAGCTACATCAGAAAAAGCGTATGATGCATGAGCGGCTGCATGGTTACCATCCATGGTTTTCATCTTTCTTGCCATAGTTTTTTTCCTCCTTAAAGGTGTGATGAAAAATTATTTCTAGACCACTTATGTGTCTAAAAGTCCATTCGTTATTATATCATAAAATCGGATTGATGTCCAACGAGATTCCCTTGTTTTTGTATATTCTTTCATACAAAATTACGGAAGATATAAAAAAAGGAAAGGCATCTGTCCTCTCCTTTCTATTTTCTGTCAAAAATATCCTGCAGCGTCTTTCTCTTTAAAAGCCCCCACAATTCCTTCTGAATCTCAACAAGCTCCTGATGAACAAGACAGGGAGTATCTGTACTGTTTCTCACACACGGATTCCCCTCATTCATACATTCGATAATGAAAAGCTCCGGATCAATGGCTGTATATACATCAAACAGGGTCAGTTCATCCAGTTGTCTGTTCAGCGTATACCCTCCATGAACACCACGAAATCCCTTCACAATTTTTGCCTTCTGAAGTTTTTTCAGTATTTTGTACGCAAATGGCGCAGTGAGTTCTTCTTTTTCACATATTTCATTTACGCTTAAACGCTTCTCACCTGCCAGGGCGCGAATCACTCTCACTGCATAATCGCTCTCTCTTGTAATAAACATTCTGTCTAACCTCTTTCCAACCAGCTTTCTGTGTATTTCTCGCAGATATACAGCAGGCAGGTTTACCTTTATATTATACCATTATTTTCTTTTGTATGCAATTCCTTTATTTTTCCCCGAACACAAGAAGCATTCCCACAAGAAAAATCACAGTACCAAGAATTACACGAAGCCATTTTCCCACAGATTCTGCTTTGGGGTTTCGGATGATTTTTTCTACATAACTGTATCCTGTACCTGCCGCAATCAGAAGAATGCTGTGTCCAAGTGCATAAAGAACCATCAGAAGGATTCCCCACCAGGCATTTTTTCCAAGCTCTGCGACAAGAGCTAAAAGAGCCACCATAACAGGGATTGCACAGTGAGAAGCAAAAAGCCCGCCTAACGCGCCTGTCAGAAAGGCTCCCATATAGCCTTTTCCGGAAATTTCCTCTGTCACATGAACATGAGGAATAATATTGATGACCCCCAGAACCTGAAGAGACATTAAAAGCATTAAAATTCCCATAAGAATGGTCCACCAGTGCCCTGCTTCATGCATATAATGTCCGATTACAGAAGCTACCGATCCAAAAATCCCAAATGTTACAGCCATTCCCAGTGCCATAGTAAGAGAAAGACGAAAAGCTTTTTTCGGTCCCGCTTTTGACGCACCCACACAGGCAAGAAGCATTGGAACTGTCGCAAGTGAACAAGGGGTAAATGAAGTGACAATTCCTGCAAGAAGGCTCAAAAGAGGCGCAGCCCACAGATTATTCCTCATAATTTCTGCCAAAGCATCTAACATTCCATTCATGCTGTCTCCTCCTCTTTTCTGATTTGTTTTATGATTTCCTCACCGATGTCTTCTGCTGTCCTGCCGTCAGTTTTTACCTGAAAGTCTGCCGCCCGCTCATAGAGCTTCTGCCTTTTGTCCATCAGCTCTTTAATATAAGATACGTTCATATTTCCCTCAAGAAGAGGACGGTTATGACTATTTTTTACTCTCACATAAACTGTTTCAGGCTGAGCAGAAAGAAGAATGATTCTTCCCTTTTCCTTCATTTCCCGCACATTCTCCTCTTTTACTGCTGCGCCGCCGCCGCATGATACAACAAAAGTCTCCCGGGGATCCAGACTTTTTAAAAGCTCTGTTTCCAATGTGCGAAAATATTCTTCCCCTTCTTTTTCAAATATGGAGGAAATACTTCGACCTTCGTTTTTTTCTATCTGCTCATCCATTTCTATCTGCTTCATTTGATAAGCACTGCTTAAATATTTTGCAACGGTGCTTTTCCCGCTTCCCATAAAGCCAATGAGAAAGATATGATTTTTTCTCACCTATATCACTCCTTTGTCCCAAAATCCGGTAGTGTAGATTATAACAGCCCTCCTTTTTTTTGTAAAGTAGGCTTTTTTTACCGAAAACCGGAAAGAAGTGTAAAATAATTGTTGCAAATTTCCCAGTTTACGGTACAATGGAAATCGGCTATACTTACATTATAATAGGAAATTTTAAAAATCAGTTCACGAAAAAGAGGTATATTATGATTTCAGCAAACAACATCACATTGCGCGTTGGAAAAAAAGCACTTTTTGAAGACGTAAATATCAAATTCACAGAAGGCAACTGTTACGGTCTTATTGGTGCCAACGGAGCCGGCAAATCCACATTCTTAAAAATCCTTTCCGGTCAGCTTGAACCTACAAAAGGAGATATTGTCATCACTCCGGGACAGCGTCTCTCCTTCCTGCAGCAGGATCACTTCAAATACGACGCATACACAGTTCTTGACACCGTAATTATGGGAAATGCCCGCCTTTATGAAATTATGAAAGAAAAAGAAGCCATCTATGCAAAAGAAGACTTCACAGACGAGGACGGTATTCGTGCCAGCGAGCTGGAGGGCGAATTTGCAGAGATGAACGGCTGGGAAGCAGAATCTGATGCGGCCACTCTCTTAAACGGTCTTGGCATTGAGACAGAGTTTCATTATTCCCAGATGGCAGACTTAACAGGAAGCCAGAAGGTGAAGGTACTTCTTGCGCAGGCGCTTTTCGGAAATCCGGACATTCTTCTTCTTGACGAGCCGACCAACCATTTGGACCTTCCTGCAATCGAGTGGCTTGAAGAATTTTTGATTAACTTTGATAATACGGTTATTGTCGTATCCCACGACCGTTACTTCCTGAATAAGGTCTGCACACATACAGCAGATATTGACTACGGCAAAATCCAGCTTTATGCAGGTAACTACGACTTCTGGTTTGAATCCAGCCAGCTCCTCATCAAACAGATGAAAGAAGCCAACAAGAAAAAAGAAGAAAAAATCAAAGAGCTGCAGGAATTCATCTCCCGTTTCAGCGCCAATGCTTCCAAGTCCAAACAGGCAACCTCCCGTAAGCGTGCTCTGGAAAAAATTCAGCTTGACGATATGCGTCCATCCAGCCGTAAATATCCATACATTGACTTCCGTCCTAACCGCGAAATCGGAAATGAGGTTCTCATGGTGGAAAACCTTTCCAAAACTATTGACGGCGTAAAAGTTCTGGACAATATTTCCTTCACTCTGGGGCATGACGACAAGGTTGCTTTTGTAGGTGCCAACGAGCTTGCTACTACTACTTTCTTCAAAATCCTTATGGGAGAAATGGAACCGGACGAAGGAAATTATAAATGGGGTGTAACCACTTCCCAGGCTTATTTCCCCAAAGACAACACACTGGAATTTGACAACGATCTGACCATCACAGACTGGCTGACACAGTATTCCGAGATTAAAGATGCAACTTATGTCCGCGGTTTTCTCGGACGTATGCTCTTCCCTGGAGAAGATGGAGTAAAACGCGTTCGCGTACTTTCCGGTGGAGAAAAGGTTCGCTGCCTTCTTTCCAAAATGATGATCTCCGGTGCAAATATTCTTATTCTTGATGAGCCGACTAACCATCTGGATATGGAATCTATTACAGCTTTAAATAACGGACTGATCAAATTCCCGGGAGTCATTCTTTTTACCTCCCACGACCACCAGTTTGTACAGACAACTGCAAACCGCATTATGGAAATTCTGCCAAACGGAACATTAATTGACAAGATCACAACTTACGACGAATATCTCGCAAGCGATGAAATGGCAAAGAAACGCCATGTATTCGAAGTAAACGAAGAAGACGCAGAGGACAACTAAATCTCCTCTTCGTAATAGAAAAAAGGTTTGAACTGCAGCTTTTGCAAGTTCAAACCTTTTTTCTATCATTATATTTATATGTCACGCAGTAATATCTGAAAGCTTTCCTCCTGTCACTTCCAAAAGAGCATCTACCGGCACTTTAAGAGTGAGCCCAATCCTTCCTCCACTTACATAAATTTCCGAAAATTTTCCTGCAGAGGCGTCAAATACCGTAGGAAATTGCTTTTTCATGCCAAGCGGACTGCAGCCGCCCCTCACATACCCTGTAATACTTAATATATCTTTTACATGAATCATGTCTACCGATTTTTCCCCTACAGATTTTGCAGCCGCTTTTCTGTCCACCTCTTTTTCAATTGGAACGACAAACACATAATAACTGCCGCTTTTTCCTTCCATCACAAGTGTTTTAAAAGACTGCTCGTACGGTGCACCCGTAAGGTCTGCGCTGTGCATTCCGTCCACAAACTCACTGCACTCATACGTCAGTGTTTCGTACGATATCTTTTTTCTGTCCAGCATCCGCATTGCATTTGTCTTTGCCTCTTTTGCCATTTTCTCATCTCCTACATCCACATAAAATTGATTCTCTTATTCATTCCTGCAGGATCCTGCGCATACAAAACCGTTTCCTCTGCCGTAATGATCCTGCTGATGTAAAGCTCGTACAGCGCATCATCCATCGTCTGCATCCCGAGCTTTCTCCCTGACTGCATAACAGAGGGAAGCTGATACGTTTTGTCATCTCTGATAAGGCTGCGAATTACCTGATTCACAGTGAGAATCTCCATTGCTGCCACTCTCCCCTCCCCGTCTGTCCTCTTAATAAGCTGCTGGGAAATAATACATTCCAGAACAGAAGCGAGCTGAATCCGGATTTGCTGCTGCTTTGCAGGAGGAAACACATCTATGATTCTCTCTATCGTATTCTCCGCCCCTGTTGTATGGAGACTGGCAAGAACGAGATGTCCGTTCTCTGCTGCATTTAAAACCATAGAAATCGTATCCATATCGTTCATCTCTCCTACCATGATCACATCTGGATCCTGGCGCACAGCTGCCCAGAGCGCCTGAGGATAATCCGCTGCATCTGTTCCTATCTCTCTTTGATTTACAATGGATTTATCATGTCTGTGAAGATACTCGATTGGATTTTCCAATGTAATAATATGACGGGCATATTTCTGATTAATATTCTGAATAAGAGATGCCAGAGTTGTAGATTTTCCACAGCCTGCAGGACCTGTCACCAGAATCAGGCCTCTTCTTTTTGCAGTAAGATCTGTGATTTCTTCCGGAAGTCCCAGTTCCTCCGGCCTCGGAATCACATAGGGAAGATTTCGGATCACCGCAGCCAGCGTTCCCCTTTGCCGGAACACATTTATACGAAAACGTCCCATTCCCGAAACAGCATACGCAAAATCTGTCTGCCCTGTCTGTCTCAGCTCCTCTCTTCGCCTTCCGTCCAGTATCGGCATCAAAAGAACCTCCATCATCTGCGGAGTCAGTCTTTCTCCTTTCAAAGGAAGAAGACAGCCGTCAATTCGATAACTTGGCGCCCTTCCCACTGTAAGATGAATATCGGAAGCTCCCGCCTCTACAGATTTCAACAATGTTTCATTTAAATCATACATCTCTCCTATTTTCTCCTTCGTACATTTTAAAGCTTTCTTCCTGTATTCTGTCTTTTTTCCGGTTTTGCCGATTTTCTTTTTGGTTGATATATCTGTGTTTTTTCCGGAAGATCATCTCCCAGATTCACCTCGTCCTCGTCATAAGGATCATAATCGTCTGCATAAGGGTCATAAAATTCCTCAGAAATATGCCTTCCCTGTTTTCTTTTTCTTCCCTCTTCCGGTTCTTCCCCGTCCTCTTCCTCTTCTTCGTACTCCGGCTTATTAATTACAAACTGAAGAAGCATTCCAAGAGCTACAAATCCAACACTCATGGCAAGACCGTAAGGAATATTGGCAAGACCTCCAAGCTTTCCCAGGGAAAATCCCGCCATAACACCTCCCAGAAGACTGGTTCCCACAATAATCACCTCTCTTGCATATCTCATAGCAAGACATCCAAGCCCCACACCAATGAGAATACAGAGAAAAAACATTGCTGAAGTTGTTGGGTGAAGTATGTAAATCCCAAGGCTCATTCCGATTCCTGCTCCCAGGATAAAAATACCGGCTCTGTATATCATAAAAGAGATAGCCGCAAGAATCACTCCCAAAATCAGCATTGCCATAAGATAGGCGCTTTTTCCTTCAGCTCCCGATAAAAAGGCGGCAACAAGCCCCACTCCCGCTCCCATTCCAAAACCAAAGAGCATCATCCAGAACCGAAGAATCCTGTATCCCAAAATACAGTTTAAAAGTCCAAAAACAAAAATCACAATAAAAACAATTGTAGCAGCTCCAGACAGTTCACTCATATCGCGCACTCTCTGTAAAACTCCCATCACTCTTGTCAAAATCTCTGTCATACCCTTCCTCCTTTCAAAACATAAAATAAATGGTTTTCAAATTTTCCAGAACACCATAATGGTATTCAATTTCTTCCTTTCCATAAAGTGCCATATAATACTGTGCCACTTTTTCTGCTGAATTTGTCTCTATCCAGTCTTTATATGCTTTATCAAATTCCTGCTGCGTACGAAATTTAAACCGCAGAACAGCAGCTCCGTTATCAAGACGCATACAGCAAAAGTCATAAATTTCCTGCCAGTCATATCTGTCAAAACAGGCATCATTTAATACATAAAAATTTTTATCTTCCATACTGCATGACGGAACTGTAAATTCCCCTGACGGCCTATAAACAGCTTCATACTCTTTTGGAAACGGGCAAAGATAATCATACAATGTTGTTTTGTGTTCCTCCAACGCTGCCGCATCCCCTTCCAAAAATTCTGGCTGATCACCGTTTGTCACATCCATATAATAATTCTGGCCGTCAATCTCTACTATATTCCAGGCATGACTCTGCTCACTGTCCACCGCTTCCCCGTCCACATAAATACAGGGAACATTCAAGCGTTCTAAAAGATACTGAGCCGCTCCTGCATATCCTGCACATACAGCAGATTTTTTCCAGAAAATCCCTGCAATGCTCTGGTCATGCTCAGACACCTCATAAGATACCAGATCAATCAAATATGTATAAACTGTTTTTGCCTTCTCATAATCTCCCGCCTCTTCCGGAAGCAAAGATAAAACCTCCTGAAAAGCAGTTTCCATCGCTTCTGAAATTTCTTTTGTTTCCTCTTTCGTATAGGAGTATCCTGGAGAAAAAATACAGTAGTCCCTGCCCTCAAACGTTGTTTTATATATAGTTTCTCTATTGTGCGCCCAAAAAAGCTCCTGATGATCTTTCAGCACGGCATGATATACCTTATCCACTTTATTATCAGCAGAAAGAGTTACGTAAAATTCTTCTTTTCTCTGTCTCACACCTTCCAGAATTTCCCGATAAGCTCTTTTCTCATCTTTGTCAAGCTGCTTAAAATAATATTCCTGATATCCTTCCTCTGTCTCCGCCACCTCTGCTTTTCGAAGCTGTGTTACTTCATAAGGTTCGCGTTTTAAAAAAAAGTATCCCGACCCAGACATCAGAAAAATCAGCAGCAGAAAAATAAAAAACCTTACAAGAGACTTCTTTTTTTTCATTTCTCTTTTCCTTTCAGAATTTACAGTGAAAACAGCCTCCTCTGCAAAAGAGGAAGCTGTTTTTATCTTTTCCTTTATTCTGCAAGCATAAAAGGTTCTACTACAGAATTATCTATCAATGTCTTAGGAGGCTCAGTCTCTCCCAGTACATCATCAGAAATCACCTCATCGTAAAGATTCGAAGATAAAGTCGTATCTTCCTTCCAGGACTCTACTGTTCCGCTGGATACTTCACCTGTTTCTTCCATAGCTGCCAGTTCTTCTTCTGTAGGATAGAAGGAAGGCTGTCTGATGTAACGGAAACTTGCGCTGTATGCTTCTCCTACTGTTACACCGTTTTTACTTGAGGAACAATGTACGGCAATCCAGTCTCCTGTATCTGTTTTTCCACATAGAATTCCCACATGGTTATCACTTCCAGCCTCCGGTCCTCTCTGAAATACAAGATCTCCAGGCTGTGCATCCGCCTCGCTTACCACATTTGCTTTTGTCCACTGATCCGAAGTTCCATCTCCCACTGCTGCCTGCATTCCCTGATTCTGATATCCGTTAATGACGGACCAGGTGACAAATCCGCTGCAGTCAAGACCATATGCCCGCACTGTACCGCTGCTGCCGCTTCCTTCTGCAGTTACGGCTGCTGCCTGTCCCCAGTTGGGATCCATTCCAAGAACCGTTGATTTTCCGCCCCAGAAATAGCCCACCTCGCCTACAAGAGAATATGCTGCAGAAATAACGTTTACACGCTCCTCAGATATATCCTCTCCTACACTCTGGCGCACAAAGCCTTTTGCCCCTGTCACAACTGCGCAGAGAAGCTTACAGTCTGTCTCCATATATTTTTTAAGAACAGCTCTGTCTTCTTTTGGAATCTTATTTTTCTTAATATAATTGTTAATGTGATAATTGCCGTAAGATACCTTTGTAATATCTTTCTTGTCGCGGACAACCGGATTCATCTCGCCAAAAATCCTGGCAAGTTCTTCCTTACAGGAATCATCCAGCGCGTATGTATCCACTCCTTTTTTATTCTGTTCATAAACATAAACCGCCAGAATATCCTGCCAGTTTCTTACAAGAAGCCTGTCCTCCGATGTAGTCGTTCCCAGATTTTTCACATCGCTTGCATCTGCCAACTTATTTTTTTCTTTATATTCTCTTTCGATTTCAGACATCACCTCTGCGAAATCTTCTGAAAAAGAAAGATTATAATTTTTCTTCAGACTGTCCAGATAAAATCCCTTACCTGCATGAAGATTGGATACCATATTTGTATAATACACAGGTGTTCCTTCCTGTACAGAAGGCTTATCTGTAAGGGCCCCTCCATTACCATCTGTCAGATCATCATTGCCGTCATTTTCATCATCCAGAAGATCTTCCACCTGAAGAGCAGAGATTTTTTTCTCCATTTCTACCAGATCGTTATAATTGCTGACTGCCAGCTTTTCTCCCTCAGACAAGGCATTATATGATTCCCGAATCGCGCGAATCTGATCTTTGTGCTTCAACGTCAGTTCTATGCCTGCCAACTCCTGAATCTTATTCATTACTTCCTGCGCTTTTTCTGTTAAAACAGGTGCAGGAGTTGGAGTGACTTCCGGTGTAGGACTGACCTCTGGTGTCGGGCTGACTTCCGGCGTCGGGCTGACTTCCGGCGTCGGGCTGACTTCCGGCGTCGGGCTGACTTCCGGTGTCGGGCTGACTTCCGGTACTGGTGTGGGACTGACTTCCGGTGCTGGCTCTTCCGGGGCAGGTGTTGATTCTGGAACTTCCGTCTCCGGAGTTTCCAACTGCGGTGTTTCAGAAGGCTGAACCGGCTGACCCGACAAATCCTCACCTGCCGAAGCATTTTCTGAAGTAAGTATATCAGAAGCCACAACAGACACGGGACTTCCCGTCAGTATCATGGCAGACATTAATGTTATACATAAACATTTTGTCACATATTTGTTTTTCATATTTTAAAGATGCTCCCTTCTTTCCTTGAACATCCCTTTACTCCCCTATATAAAGGTCTGCTGAAATCTCAATCCATAATTATAACCTGTTACATTGTAACATAATTGTTTTTTGAAATCAATATTTCCGAACACCACCTCATCCGTTTTCACTCAAATTTCATTTTTTATTTATTTTTTATTTTTAATTTTACTTCTTTTAAATTTCAAAAAGGACCGGGCAAAATTATGCCCGATCCCTAAAATATTTTCTTTTATAAAGCCAGCAGAGGCTGGTATGCCGCACCGGTACAAAGCACGAAAATACCCTGAATCACCTGAAAGCACACATTCAGAATGAACTCTATATCTTCTGCCACATTTCTTATTTTTCTTAAATACTGTTCATGGCTCTCGCTGATGTATGTAAACAAATCAGAAAGACTGCCAAAAGAAATCGCTTCTTTTACGTGGCGTCCCGCCTCTCCGCTTTTAATGCAGGATTTCAAATCGTTCTTTAATGCCTTCTCATACTGCCCGTGTTCAATCAGCGTTCCTGTATATGTTTTGTTATGCGGAAAAGTAAAATAGTCTGCCATATAATGAATGACCTCGCCAAACTGTCTCCAGTATACCCTCTCATTTCTCTCCTCAGGCGCTACCTCAACAAGGCGTGTGATCTTACCTTCAATTTCATCTATTGTTCCAAAAAATTCGTGCTTCTTTGTGAGAAACGACGGACGAATATCCGGCAAAATACTGCCCAGGCAAAACGCCTTTCTGTGAGATTGAAGGCTTTCTGATACCTCCATCTGATCTGCCAGATATCTTGCTAACAATATATGAGATTTCTTACGCATTATTTCCCTCTACTTTCTTAAATATATAGCTTTTATTACCCCAACTGAAATATACTATAGCAGAAAGTTTTTTATTTTGCAAACCCAGTTTTTCTCAATAATCTGTGAACTTTTTCAAGGTTATTTGTGCATTTCTTACAATTTATTATTTGCTGAGAAACGGCGTGCCATCCAGGTCATACGGTGTGCTCTGATAAACATAATAATTTAACCAGTTTGTGTAAAGGTTATTGGCGTGTGCCCTCCAGGTAAGGAGCGGACGGTTACTGGAATCGTCATCCTGATAATAATTTTTCGGAATCTCAATGGGAAGATTTTTACTTAAATCTCTTTTGTATTCCCCATCAAGAGTTACCCTGTCATACTCCGGGTGTCCCATAACAAAAATCTTTCTTCCCCCGTCTGCCATAGCCAGAAAAAGCCCTGCTTCCTCAGACTCTGCAAGAACAGTAAGTTCCTTACAGGCATGAATCTCTTCTATGGGAACTTCCGTATGCCTGGAGTGCGGCGCAAGGAATACATCGTCAAATCCTCTTACAAGAGGGATTTTCCGGTTCATTACTCTATGCCAGAAAAGTCCGAACATCTTCTGTTTCAGCATACGCTTTTTCAGTCCGTAATGATAATAAAGCCCTGCCTGCGCTGCCCAGCAGAGATAAATTGTGGAAGTTACATGACTCTCTGACCAATCCATAATCTCCGTCAGTTCCTGCCAGTAATCCACTTCTTCAAATTCCATCTGTTCCACAGGCGCTCCCGTAATGATCATACCATCAAACCTTTTTGTCCGCACCTCAGGAAAAATTTTATAAAACTGATTGAGATGACTCATGGAAGTATTTTTCGATTCATGACTTGCCACTGTCATAAAGGTTACATCCACCTGCAAAGGCGTGTTGGAAAGAGAACGTAAAAGCTGAAGCTCTGTTTCCTCCTTCAATGGCATCAGATTCAGAATTAAAATCTGAATGGGACGTATATCCTGATGAATCGCCCTGTTTTCGTCCATTACAAATATATTTTCTTTTTCCAGAATCTCCCTAACCGGAAGGTCTTTCTGTATTTTAATCGGCATTTTTAGTCCTCCTGTTTCTGTCCTGCCAGCTTCAAAAAATCCTCTTCTGACAAAATGGGAATTCCCAGTTCTTTTGCTTTTTTATTTTTCGAGGAATTAGACGCTTTGTCATTATTGATCAGGTAATTTGTTTTTCCCGTCACCGAACCGGTCACTTTCCCTCCCAGAGATTCAATCAATTCTTTTACTTCTCCTCTGTTTGCAAAATGCTCCACACTCCCTGTAATTACAAAATTCAATCCCGCAAGAACCTGCTCTCCCTCTGTCTCTTCACGTCTGATGCGCAGGCAGGATAAAAGTCTGGAAAGCTTTCTGTTATTTTCCTCACTTTTAAAATAAGCGCTTAAATTCCCTGCAATCACCGGTCCGATGCTGTCAATCGCACTGATTTCCTCCGCATCTGCACAGCGAATTTTTTCTATATCATTATCAAAATGACGACAAATCACTTTTGCATTCGCAAGACCAATGTTGGCAATTCCGAGGCTGTAGATTACTTTCGGCAAGGTAGTATCTTTTGCTTTTTCAATACTTTCAAGAAGATTCTGAAAAGACTTCTCTCCAAATCCTTCCATTGTCACGATTTCATCTCTATGTTTTTCAATTTCAAAAATATCCGCAAATTCATGGATAAAACCTCTTGCAATAAATTTTTCCAGTGTGGCTTCGGAAAGTCCGTCAATATTCATAGCGTCTCTGCTTGCAAAAAGCGTAAATGCCTTGATTTTTTTTGCAGGACACTCCGGGTTTGTACAATAAAGAGCTTCCACTTCATTCTCACAGTGAATCTCTGCCTTCTCTCCGCAGGCAGGACAAAGCTTCGGAATCTCAAGAGAAGCACTTTTTGTAAGATTCTCCGCGATCTGAGGGATAATCATATTTGCCTTATAAACACAAATCGTATCGCCAATCCCCAAAGCCAGTTCCTTTACAATACTTACATTGTGGACACTAGCACGGCTTACCGTCGTCCCCTCCAGCTCTACAGGCTCAAAAATAGCAACCGGATTAATCAATCCGGTTCTGGAAGGACTCCATTCCATTTCTACAAGCTTCGTCTCCTTTATCTCATCTGCCCATTTGAAAGCAAAAGCATTTCTTGGGAATTTTGCAGTTCTCCCCAGAGACTCCCCATATGCAATATCATCATAAAGCGCAACAAGACCATCTGAGGGAAAATCATTTGTCTCCACCGCTTTTTCAAAATATTCCATCGCTCCGTCCAGGGTTTTTCCTGTCACAGCCCGGTATTCCACAGTATCAAATCCCTGACTTCTCAGCCATAGAAACTGCTCTTCTCTGGAATTATGAAACTCCACACCCTGGGCGCTTACAAGAGAAAAAGCAAAAAATTTCACATGGCGTCCTGCTGTAATCTCACTGTTTAACTGACGCACAGAACCGCTGCAGAGATTTCTCGGATTCTTATATTTCGCCTCAGTCTCTTTTATTGCCGCATTAATCTTTTCAAAATCCGAGTATGTGATAATTGCCTCCCCGCGCAGAACAAGTCTTCCTTTATAAGATATTTTCAGAGGAATGTTCTGAAACACACGGGCATTGTTCGTGATCACTTCCCCCACAACACCGTTTCCTCTTGTAACTGCCTTTACAAGCTCTCCTTCCTCATAGGTAAGAACAATCGTAAGGCCATCCAGTTTCCAGGACAGCAGCGTTTTATGCTCTCCCATAAATTCCCGAAGAACCTCCCTGTCCTTTGTCTTATCAAGAGACAGCATAGGGCTTTCGTGCTCTTCCTTCGGAAGCTGTTCCAGCACTTCATACCCTACGTTTACTGTAGGACTGTTTGCCAGAACGGTTCCTGTTTCTTTTTCCAGATTTTCCAGCTGATCGTAAAGACGGTCGTATTCCAGGTTGCTCATAATTTCTCTGTCTTCCTGATAATACGCTTTTCCTGCTCTGTTGAGCAGTTCCACAAGCTCTTTCATTTGCTGCATCTTTTTTTCCATAATTTCCTCCTGGCGATGTCTGATTTACAGAACCGATCAACATCTGATCCAGCTCTTTCCATTCTTTTTCCGTAATTTCCCTGTATTCTCCCTTTCCAAGTCCGGAAAGCGTAAGGTTCATGATACGCACTCTTTTTAAGGATACCACCTGATAACCAAAATATTCACACATTCTTCTTATCTGTCTGTTAAGTCCCTGTGTGAGAATAATACGAAAACATGCCTCCCCCAGCCGCTCTACAAAACACGGCCTTGTCACTGTCTCAAGAACAGGCACTCCCTCTCCCATCTTCTTAATAAAATCATCCGGAAATGGCTTATTTGTTTTTACTATATATTCCTTTTCATGAAAATTTCCGGCCTTCATAATTTTATTCACAAGATCCCCTTGATTTGTGAGAAGAAGAAGTCCTTCCGACTCTTTATCAAGCCTCCCCACCGGATAAACCCGAAGAGGATAATGAAGATACTGCGTGACTGTTGTCTCATCCCTCTGCTGCTTTGTACTGCACACAATCCCTTTCGGTTTATAAAAAAGAAGCAGAACTTTCCGTTCCTCTTTCTTTACAGGCTTTCCGTCTATGAAAACACAGTCCCCTCCGTCTATTTTTTCTCCCGGTACGACTGTTTTTCCGTTTACTGTAACCCTTCCTTCCTCTGTCAGACGGTCTGCCTCGCGTCTGGAACAGACACCTGCATCGCTTAAAAATTTATTAATTCTGATTTTTTCACTCATTGTTTTATTATATATTTTTTCTCTTTGATTGGCAACGTATTTTTCATGTGTACTTGTTTTTTACTGTCGATTATTGTATCATAGGAATGTATTTCAAAATGAACAGGAGGAACTATTATGCCAGGCCACAAACCACGAACCAGCCGGGTGTTGATCCTGATTGCCGTTCTTATGAGTCTCGCTTTTGGATTTGCTGTTCCACAGTCTTCTTCCACGCCGTCACCCATAGAAGGACAGCACATGCCCGATATGTTTGTCGCCAAAGACAGCGATTCAGATACTGATACTGATTCCGTTCCCATTCCCACGCCTCAGACAGAGACTTCTTCAGAAAAGGAGCCGTCTAATAACAGTACAGAAACTGAAGATTCAGAAACTGAAGCCACACAGCGCCAGGTTTCTCCCGAAGCAGAAAAAGGAATCTGGACTTCCATTGACGGAATCTGGTATTTTCTTGTAGACGGCACACCGTATCGTGGCTGGTTATATGACGCAGACGGAAACACATATTACTTTAATAATAAGGACGGCAGCATGAAAACAGGCTGGCTGAAAAAGGACGGAAAACGATATTATTTTGACCTGGACGGCATTATGCAGACAGGCGATATTACCGTTGACGGCGAAACCTATCACCTGCTTCCGGACGGTTCTCAGGAAGGATATATTCCGGAAGAAACACCGGCACCTGAAAAAGCCGAAAAAGAAAAAACTGGCCAAAAAGAAAACAAAACAAAAGAATCAAAAGAAAAAAAGACCATCGCCCTCACCTTTGACGATGGTCCCAGTTCTTTTACCGGGCGTCTTCTGGACTGTCTGGAAGAAAACAATGCAAAAGCCACCTTTTTTATGGTAGGAAAAGAAATTGAAAGCTTTCCCAATGAAGTAAAACGTATGGAAAAGCTCGGCTGCGAGTTGGGCAATCATACATATAGCCACACAGATCTTACCACTCTCTCTTCTGAAGAAATTTCCAATGAAATTGGAACAGTAGATAAACTTCTTTATGACCTTGCAGGACACGGCGCAACTGTTGTACGCCCTCCCTACGGTTCTATTAATGATAACGTGCGTTCCACGGTAGGAACGCCCATGATGCTCTGGTCTGTGGACACACTTGACTGGGAAACAGAAGATGTGCAGAAAATCGTGGACGCGGTTATGTCTTCCGCAGAAGACGGTGCAGTTATTCTCATGCACGATATTTTCAAAACCTCCGTGGACGCTGCTGAAATCATTATTCCAAAGCTTATCAAAGAAGGGTATGATCTTGTAACCGTACACGAGCTCGCAGAAAAAAAAGGAATTACTATGGAACCCGGCACTGCTTATGGTGCCATGTAAAACAGGCAGGAGTTTTCACTCCTGCCTGTTTCTTGTCCCTTATTATCTTTTATTCCAACAGGCTGTTGTGAATATATCCAGTTTCTCCCTCATAGTCAATCTGAATCCACTCACCTTCTTCACCTGTCTTTGTAACTTCTGTACCAGCAGAATAACCTCCGATAATCTCGGCCTCTCCATCTGCCGCAGCACGAACATTACAATCTTCCGTCACAGTGAGAGTTGCTCCTTCTCCTGCCTGTGTGGATGTATTTGTTTCTTCGCCCAGACCTGCAAGAAACGCTGCAAGAGCAGGATCGTTCGCCTGCGCATCGTCATTTGCCTTCTGAACCTTAGCTGTAAGCTCTTTTACATCTTCATCGGATTTCAGCTTATCTGTGTATGCGGAAATTTCCGTATTTTCTACCGCTCCTCCATCAATTTTGAGATTGCCTTCGCTGTCTGTGATCACATAGCACTGGCTTAATGCCGGTACCGGCGTCTCAATATCCTTGCAGATATAGTTGAAGCAAACATATACAACATAGGTTCCGTCTTCCATTCCCTTCTTGGTATAGACATCACCCACCTCATACCCTTCGATATAATCTTTTGCATTTGTGACTTTTGCCTCATCAGCCGGAGGTAAATCCACCTCTATTGCTCTCAATGCCGCAATATCCTTATCCCCTAAAGCCTTGTAATAGCTTTTCATCAGTGCAGTTACCTCTGCACTTGCTTTCTCCATGGGATTGGCGCCTTTCTTCCCGTCGTCAGTCTCCCCATCTTTTGTCGAGGAAGAAGGAACATTTCCCTGGTCGTTCTGGGCTTCTACGTTCTTATCTGTATCGGTTTTACCCTTCTTATTTCCGACACAGGCACGAATGCCAAAGAACAATACAGCCACGATTATCAGAATTGCGCCTCCCAACATGAAGTAGCGAAGGTTATCTGACAACCACTCTCTGAAATCATCCAAGTTCTTGTCCTCCTTATTAATACAACACGCTGGAACATCCGATGTTCCAGTCAGCACACCTGAAGGGAATCGAACCCCCGCACATGGTACCGGAAACCACTGCTCTATCCACTGAGCTACAGGTGCGAACTACATTCGAGAAAAATTTTTCCAATCTCGACAAGATTTATAGTAACATATTTACCCTTACTTGTAAAGTCATTTTTCTTTTGGGAGCTTTGCGGGGCGCTTTCACACCCCGCTCTTTCTTTAAGCCCCTTCCAGATCAGAAAATACATTTTTAATGATAAACAACACGACCACCATAAGTAAAAAGGCAATAGGAAGCGCAATCCACGCCGACTGTACAAAGCCTGCTATGATAAAGCAAACAAAAGATACTGCTGCAGCTACCAACGCATAAGGAAGCTGTGTAGATACATGATTTACGTGGTCGCACTGAGATCCTGCCGAAGCCATAATCGTAGTATCGGAAATTGGAGAACAGTGGTCTCCGCATACAGCACCTGCCATACATGCGGAAATGGAAATGATCATAAGATTCTCATTTGTACCGGAAAAGACAGCAACAACAATCGGAATCAAAATTCCAAAAGTTCCCCATGAAGTTCCGGTTGCAAAGGCAAGTCCGCAGCCCACAAGGAAAATCACCGCAGGAAGGAAATTCATAAATCCTCCCGCCACAGATTGCATAGCGTTTGCGACAAAATCTGCTGCCCCAAGGCTGTCTGTCATTGATTTTAAAGTCCATGCAAATGTAAGAATCAAAATAGCCGGAACCATAGACTTAAATCCATCAGGAATGCAGCTCATGCAATCCCGAAATGTCATAACTTTTCTTACCAGATAAAGGAGAATCGTAATCAAAAGTCCGAAAAAGCTTCCCATTGCAAGTCCCACAGAAGCATCACTCTGAGAAAACGCCGTCACAAAATCTGTTCCTTCAAAAAAACCACCTGTATAAATCATGCCGATTACGCAGCATACTACAAGAGAAAAGATCGGAATCAGAAGGTCAATTACCTTCCCTCTCGGATTCCCTTCATTGTTTTCCCCATCATTTGCATAAGGTCTTGATGCAGTCGTATAAATATCACCTTTTAAGGCATTGGACTCATGAATCCCCATAGCTCCAAACTCTGTTTTCATAAGAATCATTCCCACCATCATCACGATTGTGAGAAGGGCATAAAAATTATACGGAATGGCACGGACAAAAATAGAAAGTCCATCCTCACCTTCCACAAATCCGCTTACCGCTGCCGCCCAGGACGAAATAGGCGCAATAATACACACTGGTGCCGCTGTAGCGTCAATGAGATATGCAAGCTTTGCACGTGATACATTATGTTTGTCTGTCACAGGACGCATAACGCTTCCTACCGTCAGGCAGTTAAAATAGTCATCAATAAAAATCAGCACACCCAGAAGTACCGTGGCAAGTTCTGCCCCTACTCTCGTTTTAATATGCTTTCCTGCCCAGCGGCCAAACGCAGCTGAACCACCTGCCCGATTCATAAGGCATACCATTGCCCCGAGAATCACAAGGAACACAAGAATTCCTACATTATAGGAATCCGAAAGAACCCCTATAATTCCACCCTTAAAAATATGAGTTATCGTTTTCTCAAAATTCCCTCCGGAATAAAACAGTGCTCCCACAAGAATTCCCACAAAAAGAGAACTGTATACCTCTTTCGTGATCAGGGCAAGCACAATCGCTACAATCGGCGGAACAAGCGCCCAGAATGTAGCATAGACAGCCGGTTTCGGAGCTTCCTCTGCCGCCAGTACCACCGTAGGACAGGCAGCCAGAACTGTCATTACTGTAAAAAGTAAAACACTCCATTTACTTTTCATACGTTTCATTTTCTTTTCCTCCTCGCTTTTTCCGTAATGAATGAAATGCTCCGGAGATTTTCTACGCAAAAAATGCCACGGTACGAATCTGGAAACACGTACTCATGGCATTGAAAACTCAATCTCTGATAGCGCTCCACACATGTGACAGTACACTGCATATTCTGCAGTATCCCAGGATTTTTCCTTCTGGCGTTCCAAATCCTTCGGCGGTATCCCCTTTCCCAATGACGGCTGCCCTGCCATTATGTCATGGTACTCTTGAAGCCCGCACCTCTATCATACATTACGTTATTTACTTCCTTTTTAATTTAACAGCTTTTCGTGAAATTATCAAGAGTTTTTTAATCTGTTTTTTTATTGATTCCCCAGACTGTATAATTTCCGCTGTCTCCCACCTTATAAAGCCCGGTTTCCCGAAGATAGTCATTCAGTCCGCTTCCTCTGGCAGCAGAAACATAATCAATTTTTTCTGCCTGCAGCGCCTGAAAAAACGTTTCTTTGGGAACATTATAATCTCCATAATAGTGCACCTGAAAAATTGCCTTGATTTCGTCTGATGCTTTGCCCTTTAAAAACGTCTCTCTGTCATGCTCCAGCATGTATTCAAACCGGGATCTTGTAAGCTCCGAGGTCACACCCGGGTCGTAGCTTCTGTAATTTAAAAGCTGCCAGCCGTCATAAAGCACATGAGGCTGTTTTAAACCTTCGCTGTGGTACAGATTACTTAAAGCAAGAATTTCTTCACTTGTAAATTGTGGATTGGAGGCCTTTTCATAAGGAGGAATCTCTCCTCCCTTAAAAACCGGTGTTCCCAGATATACAATCAATGCCGCCGCCGCAAAAAATCCCGCTGTCTGCATCCACACATTTTTAAACCTGGAAATCAGATGCACACCCGCATAAGCAATAACTCCATAAAACAGAAGCATCCAGAAAAATCGGAGATACCTGTTCCCAAATCCAAATTTCGTAATTAAACCCCCAAGGAAAACCGGGTTGAAAATCGTAAGACACTCTGCAAGCAGCGGATAAATAAAGATGTTCCGTCCCTCTTTTTTTCCTGCGAAAAGAATATATAAAAGGGAAAAAAAATATAAATACCATATGGGATTTTTCTCTGTGTACGTCAGAAAGCTCTCCCATAAAAACTGTAAATTTTCTATCATTCCAATCACCTTTTCCCCTTATAAAATCAAATGAAGACAGAGCCAGAAGACAGAAACTGCCATTACTGCAACATAAGGCAGAAATGCCTTCCATTTCCGTTCCAGAAGAATCCAGGGCAGCACCAGCGCTGAAACCATAACCGGAATGACAAAAATTGCCGTATTACAGAACGCAACACCTCCAAGAGCCGCAAAAAGCAAACCTGTCCAGCCCCATTTTTTTTCTTTTTCTCGGAAAATCCCAAGGAAAAACACAAAAATTCCGGTGGTGTAAAGATAAGCGGTAATCGCCTTTCCCTCATATGTTCTGTATGCAAAATAATGCGAAACTCCCGCAAGGCTATAGGAGAATAAAAGCGTCAACACAGAAAGAGTCAGAAACATAAGCGCCTTCCTCCTGTTTTCCTGAAACAGAAGCTTTCCTCCCTTATATAAAAACAGACAGAATACAACCGAAAGGGCTGCCGTCATGGAAAATTTTTCTTCCACGAGAGGGTGAAGATTCAAAGCCTGAAAAATCACTGCGCTGTGCACTGTATTTGTATTCAGAATATAAAAACTGTCTGGTCTTGAAAGCATCTGGCCACTGTACGGATCCATAAGCTCAATTGTATTGGAATACACCGATGACACCGGAAGTCCGATATAATATCCTGCGTCAAAATCTGAAATATGATTCACATTTATTCCAAGAATCAGTGCCAGCACGCCTGCCACTATAAGAAACACACAGCCTGCCACTATTTTTTTGCTGTCCGAAAAACAGTTCTTAAAAGCTCGGGACAATATCTTTCTTCTCCCTATCATATCAAAAAGAAATACGCCCCCGAGAAGCCCCACCCAGGTCAGGGTAAGATATTTCAGAGGCAGCCGCCCAAGTTTCATGGGCAGCGCCACAATCTGAAACACACCGAAATATACCATAAATCCCAGAAGACAGAGATTTGTCAGAGAGCTTTTATGATATTTTTCAGGAAGGAGTGCTCCTGCAAAAACAAACGCTCCAAGATAGAGTCCCACCGCAAGAACACCCTTCCAGATTTCCAGTAAAATCATTTTGTCTTTTCCTCTTTTTCCAAAAGTCCCAGTGCAATTTTTTCCGGCGTAATCGGAAGCTCTCTCACATAAAGCCCCGTCGCATTGTGAATGGCATTTGCAATCGCAGGACACGGTGTGTCAATCACAAGCTCTCCGATGGATTTTGCCCCAAAAGGACCGCTCTTTTCGTAGCTGCACTCAAATTCCACACGAATTTTTCCAATATCCTGTCTTGAGGGGATTTTATACTGCATAAAAGAATTATTGCGGATTTTTCCTTTTTCGCTGTACTGTACATCCTCATAAAGCGCCATTCCGATTCCCTGGGCAATGCCGCCTTCTGTCTGCACACGAGCAAGATTTGGGTTTACAGGCGTTCCACAGTCAACAACTGCCACATAATCAAGTACTTCTACGCTTCCCGTTTCCTTATCGACCTCAACCTCCGCCATTCCAACCATAAAAGGCGGCGGAGAAATCTCCGAGGAGTAACTTGAGGTTATCTGAAGCTCGCTGTTGTTTCCGCAGGTGGACTTTCCTGCAATTTCCTTTAAGGAAACGCTCTTTTCTCCTGATGTGACAAACTCGCCGTCAAACTCTGCATTTTCGGGCTCTGTTTCCAGCATTTTCGATCCAAAAGCAAGAATTTTATCCCTCAATTCCTCACACGCCTTAATAACCGCATTTCCTGTTGTGTATGTTGTCGCAGAAGCATAAGAGCCGGAATCATAAGGAGAAATATCTGTATCAACACCAAACACATTTATATTCTCAAGAGGTGTTTCCAAACATTCTGCTGCCATCTGAGAAAGAATGGTATCGCAGCCAGTTCCCATATCCGTACAGCCAAGTCCCAGTGTATAGGAGCCGTCCTCATTAAGCTTTAAACTTGCGCCTCCCACATCTACTCTGGCAATGGAAGAGCCCTGCATCGCCATAGCAACGCCTACACCTCTCACTTTTCCGTTTCCCATATCTCTTGCCGGATACTTGTCGTTCCAGTTCATCATTTCTTTGGCTCTTACAAGACATCTGTCCATAGAGCAGCTTGTAGCATAAGGCACGTCTCCGTATGCAGGAAGCGGTCCGCCCTCCACAGGCATATTTAATTCTCTTACTTTTACAGGATCCATACCCATAACTTCAGAAAGTTCATTCACAGCGCTCTCCACAGCATAAATCCCCTGTGTCGCACCATAGCCTCTGTACGCTCCTGCAGCCTGAAGGTTTGTGTATACTACGTCATAGGAAAAACGGTAAGCCTCTGTATGACGGTAAAGAGCAATCGATTTATGTCCGGAAAGACCAACCGTTGTAGGACTGTGTTCCCCGTAAGCTCCTCCATTTGAGAGAGTATAAACGTCAAGCGCCTTTATAATTCCATTTTCATCTGCGCCTGCGCGCACGCGGATTTCCATCTCATGGCGCGGAGAAGAACAGATCATGGACTCATAACGAGAATAGACAATCTTGGAAGGGCGACCTGTTTTCCATGTGACAATTGCCGGATAAATTTCACATACAGCCGTCTGTTTTGCTCCGAAACCGCCGCCAATCCTCGGTTTGATCACACGGATTTTTGAAGCGGGAATATCCAGTGCATTTCCCAGAATCCTCTTTACATGGAAGGGAATTTGCGTAGAAGAAATCACGTTCAATCTTCCAAAATAATCTTTGTAACAGCAGGCGCGAAAAGTCTCCATCATCGTCTGTTGATTTGCCTTTGTACGATAAGTGCGCTCAACTGTATATTTACAGGAAGAAAGAACTGCATCCACATCTCCCTTTTCCTCCACATTAGATGCACAAAGATTTCTCTTATTGTCTGCTCCTACAGGAACTTTTGAAATCCAATCTTCCTCCGGATGAACAAGAATGGGATTGTCCTTCGCCTTATGAAAATCAAGAACAGGAGCTTCCACTCTGTAATTTACTTTAATACGCTTTAACGCTTTATCAACAGCAGCTTCCGTCTCACCGGCTACAATCGCAACCGCATCTCCCACAAATCTTAAATGACGATCAAGAATATATCGATCTGCCGGGCTTAATTCCGGAGCGGTCTGCCCCGCCAATGTAAAGCGCTTTTGAGGAACATCTTTATATGTAAGAATACATACAATTCCGCTCACTTGCTCTGCTGTTCCTGTTCGGATTTCTTCCACCCAGGCATTTGCATAAGGACTCCTAAGCACCTTTACGATCAGACAGTCATCCGGAGCAATGTCATCTGTATACACCGGCTGTCCCGTTACAAGAGCCATCGCATCTTTTTTTCGCACCGGCTGATTTACATATTTCATACTTCTCCCTCCTGTGCTTTTTTATATTTCAAAAATTTCAGAATACTTCTTGTCTGTGAAACAAAACCAGAACAGCGGCAAAGATTTCCTGACAGATATTCCTTTATCTGTTCCTCTGTGGGATTTTTAATTTCTTTTAACATGGCAAAAACATTCATAATAAAGCCCGGGTTACAAAATCCGCACTGCTCTGCGCCTTCCTGTGCCAGAAAGCTTCCAAACTCCTCTGCTTCTCTCTGCATTCCTTCCATTGTCACAATTTTCTTTCCATCGGCCCGTACTGCGAGAACAGAACAGGAAAGCACCGGCTTTTCGTCCATAAGCACTGTACAAAGACCGCAGTTTGCAGTCTCGCATCCTCTTTTAACGCTTGCACAGCCTTTTTCTCTCAAAAAATCAAGGAGCATCACTCCCGGTTCCACCTCTTCATGGCGATACACACCATTTAACCAGAAACTAATCTTCATCTGCCATTCCTCCTACTGCTTCCCATGCTCTTTTTGTCAGCACCTTAGCAAGAAGCGTTCTGTATTCTGCAGAAGCACGCATATTTGAGCCTGTCTTTACCTGCTGTGCCGCATATTCTGCAAAATCCTTTGCTGCTTCTTTCTTTTTATCCTTTGACAGGTATTTGAAATTTTTAAGAATTCCCTTTTCATCTTCTACAATAACAGGACGGGCAGGTCTCGCGCCGATGACTGTGCGCGCCTCCTCTCCCACAAGCGATGCCGCACAGGTAAGAACCGGGAAGTCTGTGCTTGTGTTTCTCTGGCTGAGATAACAGACAGAAAGAGGTGTTTTCTTTACAATAATGTTCACCAAAATGTCTCTGTCCTTTTTCATCTGTGCAAATTCGGAAAGAGGGAGTCTTCCTTTATCGTAAAGCTCCACCCAGGCATCCATTGCAAGAAACATGGTAAGCACGTCAGAAAAACCAAAGCGTCCAAAAATACTGCCTCCCACTGTAGCACAATTACGAAACTGTACACCTACAATGTGGCGAAGACTTTCTTTCACAGCCCCTTTTGTGTAGCATTCCAATCCCGGGTGGTTTTCCAAGTCACGAAGAGATGTCATTGCACCGATTACAAATTCCTCCTCTGTCTCTGTGATGGTATCTAGCCCCAATCCGGAAATATCAATGGCTGTGGATACGGTTTTGTCAGACATTTTCAGCCATACCATACCGCCCAATATACATGCTGTTTTTTTCTGATTCAGTTCATATGCCTCTGCCAGACTTTTGGCTTTTACATAATTTTTTATCTTCAGCATCTTATATTCCTTTCTCTTTTTTGTTTCCTTTTGTCTGTTTATTATCTTACAGCCGCAAAATGGCTATTATAATTTTATTTTAACAGATACTTTTATTTTTTTCCAGTCTTAATTTTTTCCACCCTAAATTTCTTTTTTGTTTATTGTGCTTATTTTTTTATATTTTCATAGTATTTTTCATACAAATATGCTATAATAATCGCAACGAAATCACATAGGGAGGTATGGATATGTCGAAAAAAATCATCACTATCAATCGTATGTTCGGAAGCGGCGGGCGTGTCATAGGAAAAGCCCTTGCCGAAAATCTGGGCATAAACTTTTACGATAAGGAACTAATTGACATTGCAAGTAAGGAAAAACAAATTCCATTTGATACCTTCGCCAAAGTAGACGAAAAGAAAGCAAACCAATGGCGTTTTCCTATTGATCACGAAATTCAGATTGACAAAGATATGCACTTCATTCCCATGAATGACATTCTCTTTGATATTCAGCGCCAGATTATTTCTGATATAGCGCAAAAAGAAGACTGCGTAATCGTAGGAAGATGCGCCAACCACATTCTGACAGACAAGACTTTAAGCGTTTTTATTTACGCACCCTTTGAAAAAAGAGTCGAAAACGTTATCGCCCGCACCGGACGTGAAGAAAAAAGCGCAAGAAAACTGGTAAAGAAAATGGATAAAGAGCGCCGCTCTTATTACGAATATTTCACAGATCACAAGTGGATGGATATGACACAGTATCAGTTATGTATTGACAGCAGCCAGTTTTCTCAGGAACAAATTATAGAAATCATCAAAAGCAGTCTTTAAGAGCGGTTAAGGGAAGGCAATCTGCCTTCCCTTTTTTCATCCCCGATTCTCTTTCTTTTGAATATATTCTTTCAAGAACTCATAAATCTGTCCCTCTGTAGGAGGACACCCATCAAGATGGCAGAAAAATCCTTTTGTACAGTTTCCCACTCCAAGAGCTCCTGTTTTCCCCCTAAATCCCTGTCCTATGCTTATTTTTTCATCCAGTCTTTCAAAAAGTCCATCCTCTTTCAACATTTCAAGGGCAGGAATAAGATACCCGTAGCAGGCGCTGCAAGATTCCACTTCTTCCACAGCATCCTGAAGCTCCACTACTTTTCTGGATTTTGGTATTTCTCCTCCCGCTTCTTCTCCTACTGTATGGAGTACTGCTTTCTCAGGATCTTTACAACCCACCCCCAGCTCTCCGGAAAAACCGATATAAGGAATCTCACTCACCTCATAGTGCATCAGCCTGCACATTACCGCATCCATTAAAACAGGATCTCTTCCTGCAAAAATCCGATTCATCTCCACAGGATTTCCCCCGTCCTCAAAATCCAGATCCCCGCATATATTATCTACTACAACAAAATCCTGGCAAATTCCTGCGTTCAGATGAGCAATGGGACGGTGAAGCCCCATTGCATGAAATCTTCTTTTTTCTTTATTCGGGATAAGACCTTTCATATTTTTCAGAGCACACGTTATCTTTGTCTGGCAATGCCCTTTTAAGACCGGCACATTAATTAAAAAATCCAGCTTTTCTACGCTTTCGCAGATATACAGCTCAAGCCCTGCACATGATTTTAATACCCCCTTATCTTTCTGCGTATCCCAAAAAGGAACGCCGTATTTTTCAGACAGTTCTCTGTAGCCACACACTTCATATGCCTCTTCTGTTCTGTCTCCTACCCAGGATCCTTCCAACATAACCATGTTCTCAAATCCTGACTCCTTCAAATATTCAATAATTCCTGCCACCACTTCAGGATGTGTCGTTGCTCCATAAGAAGCTTCTGTCGGGGAGACAAGATTTGGCTTAATTCCGATTTTCTTTTCTTTTGAACCGATAAGCTCATGTAAATGACACTCCTTTAAAAGAGCTTTTGTCATCTCTTTATATTCTTTTCCACAGATTGTGTAAATCTCACATTTTTCCATATATTACCATTCCTTTTTTTCAAAAATATGTACGCTGACAAACATAGAAATAAAAAATACTGCCAGCACAAATAAAAGCACAATTCCTGCAAACACAAAGGGATTGTCATTTAAAAAAGAAAGCAAATTCATACTTCCCGGAAACATTACTTTTTTTATATTGATGAAAAACCACGTCACTCCTGCAACTCCCACCATAATAAGAAGCATTGCTATTTTCGCTTTCTCGGCTCCGAATTTCAACTGTACAGGAATGATAAGGCTGCTGATAAAAATCAGGAGCCCCAGGCTAATAAGGCAGAGAAACAGCCATTCTCCCGCTTCTCCCTGGCTTCCATGAATTACATTAGACAAAGTTCCCATAACACAGGAAAAAATCCAACAAAGAAATCCTGCTCCCGCACTAAATACGTATTTAGAATATACATACTGTCTTCTTGTAACAGGAAGTGTCATAAGATATTCCATTCCATTATCCATATCATCATAGCTTATCGTACTGTTTATCACCATCGGAACAAAAATCGCCATATACGACATAATAAACTGGCCGCCTCCGCTTCCCATAAACGCAACTGCTGCCAAAACAATAATTGCCGCAATAAGCATGGCTTTGTTGCAAAATAAAATCGCCAGATCTTTTTTCAATAATCCCTTCATACGTTCTCCCCCTTTACCATAATAGAAATCACTTCATCAAGAGAACATTTCTCCACTACAGCAGAAGGATAATTTTCTATATAATAATACTTCTCTTTTGTCAGGCAGCTGTATCCGAAATTTTCTTTTTTTCTTTTCAGGAGAAAGCTTTTGTCAATCTCTCTGTATTCGTCTGCGCTCACTTTTAAAATTCCATATTCATCAAGAAGTACATCTGTCTCCTCATACATTACAATTTTCCCCTGATCAATCATGTACATATCGTCACACAGCCCCTCTAGATCCGAGGAAATATGAGAGCTGATAAGAATCCCTCTCTCTTCACTCTCCTCCATATATTCCCTAAGTGCAGTCAGCAATTCATCTCGTGTCAATACATCAAGACCTGAAGTAGGTTCATCTAAAATGAGAATCTTTGGATGATAGCTAAGCGCCAGAAGGATTTTAAGCTTTGCCAGCATTCCTGTGGAAAATTCCTTTAAAACCTTATCCTCGGGAATAGAAAATCTTCTGCATTGTTCCAGAAAATATTCTCTGTCAAATCGGGAATACAGTTCTTTCATAACCGGAATAATCTGCTTTACTTTCAGATACCGGCTGAACGTGCTTTCCGGAAGAACTACTCCGATTTTTTCTTTTGTTTTTCCTGTAAGGGTATTTCCCGGTTCTCCCAGTATGGTAATTTCTCCCTCCTCTGGTCGAATCAGACCGAGAATTGCCTTAAAAGCTGTACTTTTACCTGCCCCGTTTGCTCCTATCAGCCCTGTAATACAGCCCTCTTTTAATTGCAGGGAACAATCCAAAGAAAAATCCCGGTAATGCTTTTTCACATGTTTCATTTCCACTAACATATATTTTCCTCCATAATCAGCTCAAACAGCTCTCTGATTTCCTCATCCGAAAGTCCGCCCTGACGGCTCCTTCGGATAACCTGCTCCAGTGCAGCCTCCGTTTCTTTTCTGCGTTCTTCCATCATAAGATTCTGATTATGCTCTGCGATAAAGCTTCCTTTACCGTGGACAGTCACAACAAAGCCTTCCTCCTCCAGGAAATCGTATGCCTTTTTCACTGTAAGAGCACTGATTTTCAGTTCCTTTGCCATTGTCCTTACAGAAGGCAGCATCTCTCCCTCTTTTAAACTCCCTTCCATAACCATACCCTTGATCCGCTCCGCAATCTGTTCATAAATTGGCTGCATCGATGTGTGATTGATAATAATCTCCATAATAGTTGGCCTCCTATTTGATAACAGTATATAACAGTCTATAACTGCTGTCAAGTGTTATATACTGTTTATCGCAGAAAATTTTTCTGTTTTATAAAAAAAGCAAAAAAGACCCCGGTATTTCTACCGAAGTCCTCTTTTTATCAATCTTTCAGATTTTCCAAAACTTTTACAAGATAATTCCATACTCGTTCCACTGACGCAATTTCAAGTGTCTCCTCAGAAGTATGAATATCTTTCATATTCGGACCAATGGAAACACAGTCAAGACCTTCAATTTTTTCGTAGAAAAGTCCACATTCCAGTCCTGCATGAATGGCAACAACATTTGGCTTCTCTCCGTACATCTCTTCATATACTTTCGCCATTTTATCGCGAAGCGGAGAATCTTTACGGTACTCCCATGCAGGATATGCGCCCTGAATTTCAAATTCGCCGCCCAGAAATTCTGTAAGATATTCCAGCTTATCAGCCACAGCATCTCTTGCTGCCCCTACAGAACTTCTCACACTGGAAACTGCCAGAACTTCATTGTCATCTGTTTTTAAGATTCCAATATTGTTAGATGTCTCAACGAGCCCCTCTATTGTTCCGCTCATCTTTAATACACCAAAAGGAACATTCATAAGATAGAAAAGAACTCTCTCCCTGCTTGTAGGGTGCATGATTTCGATCTGTTTCACACCCTCGTTTTCTACAGAAACAGTAATTCCCTCATCACTTCCTGTATATTCTTCTCTTAATTTGCCCTGAAGCCAGGAAGCATAGGAAAGAATTTCTGAAACACTCTCTTCTCCAACAGCAAGGACAGCTGTACATTCTCTCGGAATGGCATTATCTTTCTGTCCACCATTTACAGAAACAAGCTCGTACTCGCATTTTTTCTTAAGTCCGTATAAAAATCTTCCCATGAGAACATTGGCATTAGCACGGTTTTTATCGATTTCTGCACCGGAATGTCCGCCCATAAGACCGGAAATCTTTATTGTAAGGAGTGTTCCCTCTGCCTCCACTCTCTGAACAGGAATACGGCTGTATGCAGAAAGCCCGCCTGCGCAGCTAATCCAGATACTTCCTTCTGCCTCGGAGTCCAGATTAATAAATCTCTTTCCATTTAAAACACTGCAGTCGAAATCTTTCGCTCCAAGAAGTCCTATTTCTTCGTCTACTGTAATAAGAACTTCAAGGGCCGGATGCGGAATATCTTTGCTCTCCAGAAGCGCAAGCCCATAAGCAACTGCAATTCCGTTATCTCCTCCAAGCGTTGTTCCGTTTGCAGAAATGCATCCATCTTTTACAGAAAGCTTCAAGCCATCTTTTGTAAAATCATGTTCAACGTCCGGACGCTTTTCACACACCATATCCATATGACCCTGAAGAATTACAACAGGTGCATTTTCATACCCTTCCGTTGCCTCTTTATAAATCACTACATTATTCAGCTCGTCCTGCACATATTTTAAACCCTGCTCTTTTGCAAAGCCCACAAGATAATCACTGATTTCTTTTGTATTTCCTGAGCCGTGAGGAATTTTACAAATCTCCTCAAAATAATGAAACACTCTTTTTGGCTCACACTGTTCCAGTACTGCCATAAAATGACACCTCCAATTTTATTAATCATATATCCTCATAAAACGCCATATATTTAAGAAAAAAACAAACAGGCGCATATGAAACAACGTATCACAACAGCCGGCGTTATCTGCCTTCTTATTTTCCTCCTGAAATTTCCGGAAGAATCTCTTTTTGCTGCCAGAGACGGAATGAAACTGTGGCTGAACACCTTATTCCCCACGCTTCTTCCCTTTCTTATTTTAACCGGAATTCTTCTGCATACAAAGGGAATCGAAAAATTTTTAAGCCCTCTTTCCTTTTTTTGGGAAAAACTTCTGGGACTGACTCCCTGCGGTGCTTACATCTTCCTCCTTGGCATTCTCTGCGGATACCCTATGGGTGCAAAACTTACCTCTGATTTATATCAGAAAAATAAAATAAGCAAAAAAGAAGCCTCTTACCTCCTGACTTTTTCCAATAACCCAAGTCCTGGCTTTCTCACTGCCTATGTATCGCAGATTTGCCTTGGCGGAAGAACAAAGGCACACGAAATCACAGGAATTTTACTTCTGGCAAACCTTATGTGTATGCTGTTTTTCCGTTTTATCATTTACAAAAACAAAACCTTTACTCCCATATCACCATCAAAAAAAGAGACATCCGCTGTCAGCTCACCAGGAGCTGTCATAGACGTCTCTATTATGAACGGTTTCGAAACCATCACCCGTCTCGGCGGATATATTCTTCTTTTCTCTATTCTGGGGGCAGTAATCGGACACTTCTGCCCTGCACAAACAGAAGGAAAATACATATTCCTGGGCATCACAGAGCTTACAACCGGACTTCATCAGCTTGCACTCTCCAGTCTCTCCTACGGAAAGAAATATCTCTATGCCATGACTATGACTTCCTTCGGAGGCTTATGTATCCTCGCCCAGACAAAGAGCGTGTTAAAGGGACAGCTTTCTGTTCTTCCCTACTTTGCCGCAAAATGTATTCATGCAGCTTTCACTGCTCTTCTCGTCTTAGTTATCTCCAAGGTCATCTAACAGTTCTTCATCGGCAGAGCTGTCTTCTGCATGATAGGAACTGGACATAGCTGCAGCCTGAGCTGTCTGCGGTGCAAGCTCCTGTCTGTTCTGGTTTACTACGTCCAGGCAGCTCTGAAGAGCATCAATAAACATCTTATATTTGCCGCCGGCATCTTCCAGTGTCTGATCAAGTACAGAACCGATATTTGCCATCATTTCATCTGTATATGTGATTGCGCTCAGACGAATGCTGTTTGCATCTTCTGTAGCGGAATCCAGAATTTCCTGTGCCTGCTTATTTGCCGCGTTAATCGTCTCATTTGCCTGTGCATAAGCTTTCTGCATGATTTCATGCTGTGTTACCAGTTCCTGAGCTTTTGCCTGGGCATCTGCAATAATTGCGTCGGCTTTTGCCTGGGCATCTTCCAGAATGGCATCTTTATTGCTGATGATCTTCTGATAACGTTTAATTTCATCTGGAGTTTTCAGACGAAGTTCTCTGAGAAGCTCCATAATTTCTTCCTTCTGTACGACAATCTTGGTAGTAGAAAGAGGCTGGAATTTACAGCTCTCCACATACTCATCAATCTCGTCAATAATCTGTTCAATTCTGCTGCTCATAATACACTCTCCTTATTTTATCTGTTTATCTTTCGGCATTTTCTGTTTTACCGCCTCAATAATCTCAGGCGGAGCAAACTTGCTTAAATCTCCTCCGAAGGAAGCTACTTCCTTCATAATGGTGGAGCTTAAATATGCGTATTCAAGGCTTGTAGTCATAAAAACAGTATCTATATCCTGAGCCAGGACACGATTTGTCTGTGCCATCTGCAGTTCATACTCAAAATCCGTAACTGCCCGCAGACCTCTTATAATGACCTGCGCGTGATTCTCTCTTGCAAAATTCACTGACAAACCTTCAAAAGGCTTCACCTCTACATTGGGAATATCTTTCGTCGCCTTTTCTAGTATATTAACACGTTCTTCCACAGAAAACAACGGACTTTTTGCAGAATTATGCAAAACTCCCACAATTATTTTATCGAAAGATACGCTGGCACGTTTGATCACGTCCAGATGCCCATAAGTAGCCGGGTCAAAACTTCCGGGATATACTGCTACTACCATGTATTTTTCTCACTTTCTCTTTTTTAAAAAAATGTGCTTATTTGTCTTATACTCTTTCACACGCAAAAGCTCGTATCCCAGCTCTGCCGCATAGGAAAAATCAGTAGAAAGCTCCGCTTCTATTACGATCAGAGTATTCTCATCTGCCGTTTCACTTTCTGTCAGATATTGGAGAACTTCTTTTTCCAATTCCTGATTATAAGGAGGGTCCATAAAAATACAGTCAAATGCTCCTTTTGTCTCCAGAGAACGCAGAGCCTGAAGCACGTCCATGTTCAGCAGTTTACCACCTTCTGCAAGTTTTGTAAATGCCAGATTTTCCCGGATACAGGCACATGCCTTTGGATTTTTCTCCACAAAAACAGCTTCCGCCGCTCCCCGGCTTAAAGCTTCAATCCCGATCGCTCCGCTTCCTGAAAACAGATCAAGAAATCGGCATCCCGGTATTTCCGGCTGAAGAATGTTGAACAGGGTCTCCTTTATTCTGTCTGTTGTCGGACGTGTGTCCAACCCCGGAACTGTTTTTAAATTTAAACGTCTTGCTTTTCCTGCTATGACTCTCATTTCAGATTCAGTCTCCAATCCAAGTCTCCACGCGCAAGTCCCAGGATCAGAAGCTCCGCTGTGGCAATATTTGTCGCAACCGGAATGTTATACTGGTCGCATTTTTTCACAATATTTGTAATATCCGGCTCTTTCGGATCCATCATCACCGGATTATAAAAGAGAATGACCATATCCATGTCTTCTCTCTCGATCATCTCTGTAAACTGTTTATCGCCGCCAATACTTCCTGCCAGAAATTTATGAACATGAAGACCTGTGGCTTCCTCAATTCTTCTTCCTGTAGTTCCTGTCGCATAAACCTCATGCTTTGCAAGAATATTTTTATAGGCAATGCAGAAATCTTCAATTAATACTTTTTTACTGTTATGTGCGATAATTCCTAAATTCATAATTCACTCTCCATTCTGCCATTCAATTTTCATAAAATCTAATTTCCCTATTTGACATTATAACAAATAGCTAAAAGAAGTGCAATTAAATCTTTTAAAATATACAAATTTCATAGATTGTTAATATTTTCATAATTTTACCAGTACATGTAAGAACTGCCAGTGTATTATTTTTATTTTTTCATATACTAGCAGTGTAACAACAAACAAACAACCAAGGAGGAAATGAATCATGTCAAACAACAATTCTTCTAACAAAGCAGTTGTACCAGAAGCAAAAGGCGCATTAGACCGTTTCAAATTTGAAGTTGCAAATGAGCTGGGTGTTCCGCTTACAGACGGATACAACGGTAACCTTACTTCCAAACAGAACGGAAGCGTCGGCGGATATATGGTGAAAAAGATGATTGAGGCGCAGGAGCGCCAGATGTCCAGCGGTTCTGCGGGAAGCCAGTCCGGTTTCTAAGCCGCTTCGGAGTATCAGAACACTTATATTTGCAGACAAAATGCCGGGAATATGAAATCTCATATCCCGGCATTTTATTGTGCGGATTTCGATTACATTCCAACAAAACCGGTAATGTCGCCATTAATGACATAATGCGCGCCATTGTCTTCCGGTTTGATATACACTTTCAGCTCTTTCATATCAGACTCTTTTTTGCCCATTTCTTCTGTCCATACTTTTTTAATGCTTTCTACAACATCTTTTGTATGTATCTCTCTGCCCCAGAACTGAACATATACTTCTGTATCTGTTTCTGCTTTCTTCGCAGCAGTTCTCTTTGCCGGAGTTTTCTTCGGTGCAGTAGTTTTGGACACAGCCTTCCTTGTTGTTTTTTTAGCCGGTGTTTCTTTTTCTGTTATTTTTTCTTCTTCCTTAACAGCGGTTACTTTTGCATTTTCTGTCTTTTCAGTCTCAGCTTTTACAGCATTCTCTACAGGTGCGGCAGCAACAGATTTTGCAGGAGTCTCTTTCACAGATGCTGTTTTTGCAGTTGTGTCTGCTTTTTTTGTTGTCATCTTTCTAGCCATTTGATAGCCTCCTTACAAGGTTTAATAATTGATTACGCTTCATAGAATACTACTATTTGCAGATTTTTGCAAGATTTTGTTTTTCTACAGCCCCATATTCTGTAAATCTTCTTTCATATACTGCCCCAGTTTTTCTTTTAATTTCCTGTTCTGTTCAAGACTTAAATCCGGGTCACAGGAAAGAATCATACCTGCCGCCTCGCTTGCAGACTTTAAAACATCTGCATCCTGATAAATATCTCCCAGCTTAAATTCCAGAAGACCGCTCTGCCGGATTCCAAAAAGATCGCCCGGTCCACGAAGCTTTAAATCTTCCCCTGCGATAAAAAATCCATCATTTGATTTATTCAGAATTTCCAGACGTTTCGATGTTTCCTTCGCCCCGTTTCCCTGCATAAAAATACAGTAAGACTGATGTTTCCCACGACCTACTCTTCCGCGGAGCTGGTGAAGCTGGGCAAGTCCGAACCGCTCGGCATTTTCCACCATCATAACCGTAGCATTCGGCACATTCACTCCTACCTCCACAACCGTAGTAGATACCAGAATTTTAATTTTCCCTTCCGCAAATTCTTCCATAATCCTGTTTTTTTCTTTTGGCTTCATTTTTCCGTGAAGCGCGGCCACAGTAATGTTATCCGAGAAAATACTTTTTAATTTTTCTGTGTAATCCATAACGTTTTCCCCATCTGTACCTTCGCTCTCCTCTACCATAGGGCAGATGACATATACCTGACGCCCTTCCTGAATCTGACGTTCCATAAAAGCGTATGCTTTTTTTCGATAAGAGGTATCTACCACACAGTTTTTAATGGGAAGTCTTGCCGCCGGAAGCTCATCCACAATAGAAATATCAAGATCTCCATACAAAATAATGGCAAGAGTCCTCGGAATGGGAGTCGCACTCATAACAAGCACATGAGGCGGATTCCCCCTTGTTGTGAGCGCCTCCCTCTGTTTTACACCAAAGCGGTGCTGCTCATCTGTAATCACAAGGGCAAGATTTTTATAACATACTTTTTCCTGAATCAGGGCATGTGTCCCTATAATGACATTCGCTTTGCCGGAAGCAATTTTTTCATAAATTTCTCTTTTTTCTTTTGCGGTACAAGAGCCGGTCAGAAGAACCGGTCTGCAGGAAGTCACTCCCTGGTTTTCCAGAAGCTCCCGAAATCCTTCATAATGCTGCTTTGCCAGAACCTCCGTAGGAACCATAAGCGCTCCCTGATACCCGTTTTCCACTGTCATGATCAAAGCAAGAAAAGCTAAAATTGTCTTTCCGCATCCTACGTCTCCCTGAACAAGTCGGGACATGAGGCTATGACTCTGCAAATCCCTTTCTATCTCATGCCATACATTCAGCTGTGCTTTTGTAAGATTATAAGGAAGCCTTTCCATCACTTCCTCTGTTGTCCATACAGGCGTCATGGGAAATTCATTTTTCGCCGTTTCCGTTCTCTCTTTTAAGGTCTGCACTGCCAGGATAAAAAACAGAAATTCATCAAACACAAGGCGTTTGCGCGCCATGAGAAGTTTTTCCATATTTTCCGGAAAATGGATATTTTCCACTGCGAAATTATCATCTGCCAGATGGTATCTTTCCTTTACTTCCTCCGGAAGATACTCCATCTGAAGCGTCTGCTCCTTTATTGCCTGACGGACAAGCTTTCCTATGGTTTTATTGGAAAGTCCTGCTGTGAGCGCATACACCGGCTGCAGGCTGTGAAGGATTTCCCCGTATGCTGCAGGCGTAAAGATTTCCGGGTGTTCCATCTGAAGTTTTCCCTGCTTTCTCACAACACGACCTCTGAATATAAATACGCTGCCTTTTTTTAGCATATTTTTCAGGTACGGCATATTAAACCAGGCAATTCCGATTTTTTCCGTGGGATCTGCTGCTGTAATTGTAATCACTTGGAGATTTCTTACCTTATTTATGTATACACCGGATACAATCGTAGCCTGAACGCTTGCAATACAGCCTTCTTTTAACTCCTCAACAGGAACGGGCGCTTCATACGCCTCATAATTGCGCGGATAATAGCGGAGCAGTTCCTCTGTCGTAGAAACTCCGATTTTCTGGAAAAGCTTTTCTGTTTTTTCTCCTACCCCTTTTAAAGAACGAAGTGGTCTCTCCATGTTTCCCTCCTTAAAAAAAGAGCGGAAGACTTTCTTCCGCCCCTTCTCTTATTCTACTGAAATAATATAGTAGTAAATTGGCTGTCCGCCCTGATTTACTTCTATTTCGCAGTCCGGATACATAACTTCCAACTCCTCTGCAAGAGCCTCTGCATCTGCTTCCTCTGTATCTGCGCCATAGTAAAGGCTGATAATCTCTCCGTCTTCATCCATCATAGAAGCGATTGTCTCTTTTGCCACTTCTTCTTTTGTCTTTCCGACCGCAAGAATACCGCTGTCACCAATTCCCATAATGTCGCCTTCGTGAATTTCTTTATCGTCGATTCTTGTATCACGAACAGCATAAGTAATCTGTCCCGTCTTCACTCTGGATACAGCCTCCATCATAGCTTCCAGATTTTCCTCACCGTTTTTCTCCGGAACAAAGCTGATAATTGCGGAAATCCCCTGTGGAACCGTCTTTGTAGGAACCACCACAATTTCCTTATCCTCTGTTAAGTCACGTGCCTGGTTTGCTGCCAGAATGATGTTTTTATTATTCGGGAAAATATAAATAGTCTTTGCATTTACTTTTGCAATGGCATTTAACATGTCCTCTGTACTCGGGTTCATGGTCTGGCCGCCCTCGATGAGATAGTCTACACCCAGATCTTTAAATATACTTGTCAACCCACCTCCTGCTGAAACAGAAATAAAGCCAACTTCCTTAGGCGGCTGTTCTGCTGCCTTTGCCTCTTCCTCTTCCGCCTGCTGCGCTGCAAGTTTTTCCGCATCTTTAATCAGTTTCTCCTGATGTTCTTCCCTCATATTATCAATTTTCATTCTGGAAAGAGAGCCATAAGTAAGAGCACGCTCAATGGCCTGTCCCGGATGGTTTGTATGCACATGTACTTTTACAATTTCATCATCGGCTACAAGAACGATGGAATCTCCGATTGACATGAGAAATTCTTTAAAGCTATGTTCTTCTTCCTCCGGCAGTTCTTTATCAAGCATGATAATAAACTCTGTACAATAACCAAATTTAATATCCGCCTCTGCCTGAGGAGAGATTTTTGTCACAGACGGAGCTGCACTTTTCTCAAACTGGGAATAATCTACTTCCTTTCCAAGGAAACCGTCCACTGCTCCACGGAATACTTCAAGAAGACCCTGTCCGCCTGAGTCCACAACACCTGCCTCTTTCAATACCGGGAGCATTTCCGGAGTTTTTGCAAGAGTTGCCTCAGCATGTACAAAAACTTCACGGAAAAATTCTTCCAAATCTTCCATTTCCTCTGCAATCTCAACAGCCTTTAATGCCGCTTCCTTTGCCACCGTTAAAATCGTACCCTCTTTCGGTTTCATAACCGCTTTATAAGCAGTCTCCACACCTCTTTCCATAGCCGCTGCAATTAAAGGTGCGTCAAGCTCCTCGTATTTACGGACACCACGTGTAAAGCCTCGTAAAAGCTGGGAAAGAATAACACCGGAGTTTCCTCGCGCCCCTCTTAAAGAACCGGAAGAAATGGCTTTTGCCAGTGATTCCATATCCGTATCTCCAAGAGCTCCCACCTCTGCAGCAGCAGACATAATCGTAAGCGTCATATTTGTTCCTGTATCTCCGTCCGGTACGGGAAATACGTTTAATTCATTAATCCATTCTTTCTTTGCTTCCAGATTTTTGGCTCCTGCCAGAAACATTCTGGAAAGTGTACTGGCATCTATGGTTTTTCTGTTCACCACAAGTTCCTCCTCTAATCCTAATCTATGGCACGTACGCCTTCCACCATAATATTGATTTTTTCAATCTCCATACCAGTGAAAGCCTCAACTTTATATTTTACATTGCTGACAAGATTATCTGCAATTGTGCTGATATTTACGCCATACGCCACGATTACATGGAAATCCAGGCGAATCCTGTTGCCTTCTGTAATTTTTACGCTAATTCCGTGTCTCAAACTGTCTCTGCGAAGCAGCTTTACAAGACCGTCCTTCATGCTGACAGCAGCCATTCCAATGATGCCAAAGCATTCTACTGCAACGCTGCCTGCATAAGTGGCAATTACGTCCGTATCAATGACAATCCGGCCCAATCCGGAATCTATACATCCATTCATATGGTTACCTCCAATTTTCATTTCAAATTTTATGTTTATGTGTATTATACCCTCTTTTGGAAGAAAAAGAAATATTATTTTTCACATTTTTCCTTTTTTTGCTTGCAAAAGCCATTTTCATCTGTTAAAATAAAGTCTGTTGAAAAAAAGCGTCAAGGAGGTGCTATCATGGCTAAATGTGCAATTTGTGAAAAAGGAGCTCATTTCGGAAACAACGTGAGTCATTCTCATAGAAGATCTAACAAGATGTGGAAATCCAACGTAAAATCTGTTAAAGTTAAAACAGAGAGCGGAAATAAGAAAATGTACGTATGTACTTCCTGCTTAAGATCCGGTAATGTAGAAAGAGCCTAAGGCGTCAAAGAGGGTATCGCAGAATCGTGTGATTGCGATACCCTCTTTTATTGTTTCTGTCTCTTATTTTCTCATTATTTCCTTACAGGTTTATTTTTTATAGACCTCCATAAAAATTCTTTCTCCTTCTTTTAACACTTCCCGGACTGTCTCATTTTTTTCACAGAGACTCTCCTCCTCTTTTTCTGAAAGAGATTTTTCCAGATTTCCCTCTGCGTCCAGATAAGAAACGGAAGATACAATTTTATCTTCTTTCCCCATCTCAGACCATCTTATCTGTATGTTTTGTCCCTCTTCTGTCCCATAGTAATCCAGAAATGTACTGTGGAAATGAAGAGAAAAGTCAAAATATCCCGGCATTTTCTGATTGGGAAGAATATAGCAGGCCTCTTCTGAAACTGCCTTTTTATAATATCCCTCTTTCTTGTCAAACTGAAACTGATTTTTTTCAATCCCCTCCTGAAACCCTTTTTCCAGAGATGTTTTTGCCTGCTGCCACATCACACCATAGACTCCCGCGCCAAGGAGCAGTAAAACACCGGCACATACCAGAACTGTTTTCAAACTCTTCTTAAATTTCTGACTGAACTGAATTTCTCTGTTTATTTTTTTCACCATCTGCACGTCCTCCTTCAGCATAGCATCCAGAGAAATCTGAAATTCCTCACTTATCCGAACCAGGGTTTCCAGGTCCGGATAGCTTTTTTCATTTTCCCAATTGGATACTGTTTGTCGTGTTACATGAAAAATTCGGGCAAATTCTTCCTGTGTCATTTTTCTTTCTTTTCGTATGTTTATAATCGTCTGTCCCAGTTTCATGTGTTCCTCCTTTCTGTATCCATTATGCCTCCGGTTTCTGCAAATGACCAGCAACCCTGCCTTGCATCGTGCTGTTTTCCATGCAAAGAATCTTTGCACAGGCGAAAATGCGGCATTTCTCTTACAATTTTACTTCCAGCTGACAGTCAAACGGTTCTTCTTCCACGTGCTCCTTTTTATACCACGCAGCCTCAACACATCCCATGTGTTTATAAAACGCCTGACTTTCTACAGCTGAATGAGCAGAAATATAAAGTTTCTCCGCTCCTTTTTCTTTTGCCCATCTTTTTGCCTCTTTAAAAAGAACGGTTCCAATCCCTGTCCCCCTCATATCCTGAGATACATGAATGGCAGCCAAATCTATATATTTATTTTCTCCGCCAAAAATCTCCGGCAGAACCGCAATAAATCCCTTCAGCCTGTCTTCATAAAAAGCGCCGTAGACAAGTCCGCCTGATGCGGCTGTACCTTTCAGGCATTCAATCAGCACCTGGTAATCCTGCTCTGTCCAGTCGTCAATAAATGGCGCATCTTTTATTGCCCATTCTCCCTTTTCTCTTCTCCAGCATTTTGTAACAACCTGCCGTCTGATAAAATCGTGAAACAACTCCCGATTGATTTCATTTTCCTGTAAACTGCGATATTCCATTTCTGTTTCTCCTTATAATCCCCCTCTCTGCCGGAGGAGCTTTTATTCCCTATCTGCTACTTTTTTTATCGTTTCTGCAATCTCCTTTATTTTTTCAATTGGATAACCTGTGTATTTTTTAATCCTCTCTATACTCTCTCCCTCTTGAATCATCATCTTTGCAAGGGACAATTTCTCTTTTTGTATGCCCTGCTCGACACCTTGTTCAATAAGCGCCTGACTTAAATTACACATATTTTTCACCTCACTCTCCAGACAAGTCCGCATTTTTCCTAATCGAACTTTAAATCAGTTCCATTACCTGATTCATAATTTTTGTAACTGCTTCATAATCTTTCATTTCTGCATTTCTTATGAAAGCTTTCATCTGTCCGCACCTCCGTTTTTATCATTTCTCAAATATTTTTTAAACGCCTTATGCGCGTCCCAGTGTACGTCTTTAAAAAACCAGATTCCCCATACAGCATATGCAAGCACTGCCATATAACTGGTTAAAAAATATGACAAAAGTGCACCGACAAACATAATCGCCGACCATATAAAGCTTGAATTTCTTATATCTCTTACAATCCAGGCTTTATCATATAATTCCTGTTCCTTTTCCGGCAGCGTATTAAATCCGGAAACAAATTTTGCTCCCCTTTCTTTTAACAGGGCAAATACAATTCCAGTTAATAAAAACCCCGGAACAAGAACAATACACATCCAAAATCCAACATTCATGAAATTCGCACTCCTTTCAGATTCCCATTCAAAACTGTCCGCTATCTTTTATTTTTTTCTTCTTTCGGATATACGGAGGAAACATCTCCTGATACGCCTGCTCTGCCTGAGAAACATCATGGGTAAGCAAATACCATATCTTTTCTTTTGTATCCTTTATTTCCGGAAATAATTCTCCATACCTTTTCGAAATTTTATCAGGAGATGCATCCGGAAAATGAATCTCTGGAATCCGAGACAATACTTCCCCCATTTCTTCATTCCGCTTTCCATAAAGGCGAAGGTACGTTGTTCTTGTGTTAAATCTTTTTCCGTCCAGATACCAGAACTTTATGTAGGAAAACTTTTTCCCAGCATAAACATCCGCAGTAAGCAAAAGTTTTCTGGAAATAAGTATCCCTTCCAGAAGCACCCAGTTTTCACTGAGTAAAACGGGCATATATTTTTGCAAATCTTCGTCTTCAAAAGAAACCGGTTCAAATCTTTCCCCTTTTAACAAAGCTTGCAGTTCTTCCCTTGAAAAAATTTTGTTAAGAACAGGAATACAGCCATACGGTGTCAAAACGTAATGCCACACTTTCTTAGCTGTAAAAATTGCAATAACAAGAAACAAAATGGTAAACCACATGTCTTCCGTCTCCGGTTTCCTGAAAAATACAATCATTCCTGCAAAGACCACAAACATACAAAACAGCCATGCACCTGCAGCCAGTATCTTTTTCAGGGGATAGAAACAAATCCATTCCATTTGTCTTAACTTTCTACTACATAATTCCTCCTGATCTTTCTCCGAATCTGTGTCTTTGAACATGAGATTTCGGGTAATTACTCGCCCAATCATAGGCGGAATATTTGCAAATGCGAACAATCCTCCTATTACCACCGTCATAATCCACAGAATACCGGAACCAGGGATAAAAAGCATATTGAGCCAACAAGACAAAATCAGCCATAATATCAGCATTCCATACCGTTTTTTATTTGTTTTTATCCGCCAAATCCCATATACGCACAAAACAAAAAGCAGCCCAGCAAGTACGCTGTGAAGAAACCAGCGGGGCAGAAAAAAAATATCCTTTCCTGCAACAATTATAAACTGGTATTGAAAATATTCCATTTTTCCAATCCATCCCATGTAATGACAAATCCCAGAATAAAGTGCGGACACCACTCCCAGAATACATAATAGCAGGCTTAAACAGCTTTCTTTTTCAGTAAGCGCTTTTTTCTCCATCTGCATCGCCTCGTCTTCCCATAGCATTTATACAGTCTTTTGTAATTTCCGAATGCTGTTTTCCATATTTTAAAAGTTCAATCATTAATGGCTGTGATTTTTCAATTCCCTGAGCGCCCCACACATGCAGCATTTCCATACGTACCGTATCACTGGAAATCAGCATAGTATTTGGACCAAATTTTCCCTGAAGCATTCTGGCAACTGTCGTTTTTCCACTTCCGGAGTTTCCTCTTAGTATAATTAATTTCTGCATCTGTTTTATCCTTAATGTTTACAACTTTCTATTATCTTCTGGTATATATTAAATCGGTTATCCCATTATACGACTGGGTTTTCTGCAATTTTAATTTGATTTCTTTTTGTGTTTCTTCAAAAAGCCGCACTCCGCCGCCTAAAATAGCAGGAATTACTGAAATATAATATTGATCCAGTAAATCTTCCTGTATCAACTGCTGTGCCAGATATGCACCTCCACAAATCCAGATATTCTTTCCCTGTTCCAACTTTAATTTTTTCAGAAGCTCTGCCGGATGTTCCTGTGTAAAACAAATCTTTTCCGAAGATTCCTGTTTTCTGTGCGTAAATACATAAGTTGTAAACTCCTCATAAGGCCATTTTTCCGGCGAAAGCTCCGTTACAACCTGATTATAAGTTTTCCAGCCCATGAAAACAGTATCAATGTCTTTTGAAAACTGTCCGTACACATCTATCGTTTCACTTTCATTTCCCTGCCCTGCCAACCAGTCCACACCACCGTTTCTGTCTGCAATATAGCCGTCCAGACTCATGGCAATAAACAATATACTTTCTCTCATAATTTTCCCTTTCCAAAATGCGGTTTACCTGATTATACCACACTCATTTTCCATACAACAGATATTTTAATATAAAAAGAATCCTGTGCGGAGCGTTTTTTATGCTATGGAACATTACGAAGTAATTTCTTATAGCACAAAAAAACAGGTGCGAAGAAATTTCTCTCTCCACACCTGTTTACCGGCAGAACAGATGATACCCGCAAAGGAGACACATCGTTCCCGCCACAATTATAATCACACTGTCGGAAATCAACATTCCGATTACCATTCCAAGACCAATAAAAAACAGTATCAGTCCAAAAAATCTCCCCACTTATTCCTTTTCCATTTTTCTTTTCTTACTTTAGTATATGCAGGAAAAAGATTTGTGAGCACTATACTTCTGTTTCAGAAGAATCTCCGGATTCTTTTACCCCGGGAGCAAAACGATTTACAAAATCAGGAACCATATCCAGAACCTTTGTAAGACCATCCTGATTCTTTACATTTACAAGCTTTGTTGTTCCATTTTGAATTACCAGGACAGCGCAGGGAGTCATTTTGCCTCCAAGACCACCGCCGCCGTTATTCTTTCCCTGGCCTTCAAATGCACCGGCTCCCACACCAAAGGAAACATCAACCAACGGAAGAATAATGGTATCTCCCACATGAATGGCATCTCCCACCACGGTTTTTGCAGATACAAAGCTGTCCATTCCCTGAAAGAGGGACGCTACTGTCTCTTTAAAATTGTTTTCTTTCTCCATAAATTATACCTCCTTATGTTTCCATCGGTTTATCATATATTTTACATTTTTATTAAAATAAATTTCTGCTGCTGTTTTCACAAGGACAACTCCATAAATCCTGCCCTTCATTTTTATAGTTCCTTCCAGAATATTTCTGTCAGTCTGAAAAAGCGGCATGATCTGAATGCAGTTTTTATGAAAAGGAATGGTCATTCCCAGAAGCGCCACAATTCTTCCTGTTATAGAAGGATCTTCGAAACCGAAGGTAACATTTCCTTCCACTTTTATCGGCAGAATATGACGAATCAGCTTTTTTATGTCCTTCCAACAGAAGGATATTGCTTCTTTTATTCTCGGATTGGAAAAAAATCTCTTCCACCATTCTATTTTAACACAGGTTCTTTTGATTGTTAACCGGATTTTTCGGATTTTAGAAGGGATATTTTTTATTTTCTCCACAAATCTTTTTAATAAACCCGGCTTTTTCTTTTCCAGTTTTTTTTCCGAAATTTCTTCCGTTTTCTCTTTGTCCGTCTCTTCCTGTACCTTTGATTTTCCAGTCTCTTCTTCCTCTTCTATGACAGAAGGAATTTTTTCCGAAGAATATATCTTCTCCTCTCCAGAAAGATTCTCACCGGCCATCTTTTCTTCCGGAATCTTTTCTTCTGAAATTTTTTCTTCCAACATTTCCTTCTCTACAGAAAGCGTTTTCTCTTTAGGAGACAATTTTTCTTCCGTTTTCTCCTTCTTCACAGATGTTTTTTTCTTTCGCCCCTTGAATTTACCAGGAGAAATTCCAAAAATCCGAAAATCAGTTCCTGTTTTTCTATTTTCATAAAAAATGCGGAAGGTAATTCCACGAAACAGCCAGCTTACCCTTACCTGTCCCTTTAACTCCCTCATCCCATCTTCTTCCGGCTTACTGCCCTGTATAAAATACCGTACAGGACAAAACAGAATCAAAAGAAGAACAGAAAGCAGAAGCGCACATACAATTCCCAGCGCTATGAGTATAAATTTTATGATCAGCCACAGAATATGTAACATTCTTTCACCTGTTCTTTATATATTCTTTGATTTGAAAACTCCCGGTTTCCCGATAACAGACTTCTGCTATTTTTCCGGCAAGATCAATAGCTTCGTCTTTCCCCTTTGCCATTGCAATAATCATAGGGCAGAAGTCATACGCCGCCCTCTGCACAAGAACGACAGCCGGAATAATTTCCATAATATTATGAGGATTATGCGAAAGCGTCACAAGATAAATTCCAGGCGCTGCTTTTCCCCCGTTGATTTTCCCTATAAGAGATGCAGAGCCCTTCACTCCCTCTCCGATGCAGCAATGTTCCCACCACTTTAACATGACTTCTCCCTTTCTTATGATTCCCTTTTTGCAGAAACCTAAACAGGGCTGCGTAAAACACAGCCCCTTTGTCAGTAATACTTATGCTGTCTTGTCCACAACCCGGCACTTCGCATTTCCAGATATTCCTGATACGCTTTTTCCACAATCTGCTTTTCGTTGGAAAAACGAAGCAGATGATAGATTTCGTGAAACTTATAATATCCGGAATCTACAAAATATTCCTCTCGTTGAGGTCTGCTATGATAATTATCAGCCGTCATCAGATACCAGTGCACTTCCTTTGTTACCACGTCTTCCGGAACCGTAAAATTATACTGGCTCTTTCCCACATATTTCACAATGGACGCTCTGACTCCGGACTCTTCCCGCACCTCACGAAGCGCTGTCTGCTCATAAGTTTCTCCTGGTTCCACAGTACCCTTAGGCAGCACCCAGCCCTCGTAACGGTTCTTGTAAGACTTGTATAACGCCAGAATCTTACCACGATGAATTACCACACCGCCACAGCTCGTTGCTTCAATCATTTGCAATCCCTCCTGTAATGCGTGTGTATGTTATAAACTGTTTCCAGTATACCTCTTTTTCGAAAAACTGGCAACTATAATCATCATATTCTGTACATCAAAACAGCTCAATTGTAATAATACGCGTCAAAAATTTGTCCTGCAATAGGAACTGCAGCTTCGCTTCCTGTTCCTCCGTTTTCTACAATAACAGAGACCACAATATCCGGGGTATCCACATCGGAATATCCCACAAACCAGGAATGGCTGGAACCATTTTCATCAAACTCCGCAGATCCTGTTTTTCCTGCCACCGTATATCCTCTTCCATTTAAAGCAGATGCCGTTCCATTCGTGACAACACCCTGCATCAGTTTTCCAAGAAGATTTGCCTCATTTGTGCTGATAAGACGTTTATATGCAGATGCTTCTGTTTTTTTCACAGATTCTCCTGTTTTATTTACCACCTCGTCAATCAAAGTAGGCTTCATCAATACCCCTCCATTTGCAATAGCGCTTGTAATCAACGCCATGTGTGCCGGAGATACAAGAGTATTTCCCTGTCCGATCGAAGTCTGCATAATAAGAGGAATACCTGATTTCTTATCCAAAGTAAAGCTGCTCGTTTTATAGGAAGTAAGAGGGAGTTTGCTGTTAAACAGAAGGTCTTCTGCCGTATCTTTCAGAGAACTGCCTCCCAGGTCGGTTCCCATATCTGCAAAGGCACAGTTACAGGAATTGGCAAAGGCAGAATAAAAGTCCTCCTGCCCGTGAACCGTTCCATTATAACAATTAATCGTGTGCTCTTCCATTGTTATACTTCCCTCACAAAGATAAGAATATCCCTCCAGACTTCCGTTTTTCCGGAAATAATCTAAGGCTGTCACAATTTTAAAGGTAGAGCCGGGCGGATAAGCTCCGTTTGTGGCTCTGTTTAAAAGACTGCTGTTCGTCTCGTCGTTTACAAGATAGTCCCAGTTATCCGCAAGATAATTCGGATCAAAATCCGGTTTGCTTACCATCGCAAGAATCCGCCCTGTGGAAGGCTCCATTACCATGACTGCTCCTCTTCTGTCTCCCAGCGCATTGTACGCTGCCGACTGAAGATTGACACTTAAAGAGGAAATAACGGTATCCCCCATATTTTTCCGCCCCAGGAACTCATTTTTCATCTGATCCAGGAAAAATTCATGGGAACTTAAAAGCTGAAAATTCGCCTCGGATTCCAGCCCGCTTTTTCCATTGGAATCGTAGCCTACCACATGCGCAAACATATTTGCATAAGGGTAGCTTCGAACTTCTGTCCCGTCATCGTATACATTTGTAGTCGCAAGGATTTCTCCATCTGAAGACTGAATATTTCCGCGGATAACCCTGTCGGAAAAGGTATCCTGTCTTGTATTATACGGACTGTTGATAAATTCCTCGCTAACTGCCACATTAAAATAAACCACATATCCAATCAGGCTTAAAAAAATCAAAATAAAAAACCAGGAAACAAAGGTATACTCTCTGTTTCTCTTTCTTTTTTTCCTAACGGATTTCTGTTCTTTTTGCCGCAGATCTTTCTCTTGCTCTTCGTACTGCCTGTTTTCGTAATCTCTCAATTTCTTCATCCTCGTCTTCCCTCAGAATATAAAGTCCCTGAATAATCGCAATCATCAGTATGGTACTTAAAACAGAGCTTCCTCCATAACTTACAAGGGGCAGGGTCACGCCTGTAAGCGGAATGAATTTTGCAGCTCCTCCAATGGTCAAAAACACCTGAAACGCATACTCTGTTCCAAGGCCAAGAGCAATCAGCTTATAAAACGGATTTTTAATCCGAAGAGAAATATTTACAATCATGAGGAAAAAGCTCATACAAACAAGAATGAGACAAATTGCAAAAATTCCTCCCATCTCCTCACAAATCGCACTGAAAATAAAGTCATTTTTTACAATAGGAATTTTTTCCGGAGATCCCTGACAAAGCCCCATCCCAAACCAGCCTCCCGTTCCGATTGCAAAAAGAGACTGCACAATCTGATAGCCTTCATTCTGATATACGGCCATCGGATCTCTCCATGCGCTTACTCTCTGACGCACATGCCCGAAAAGGAAGTATGCAATGACAGCTCCTATAGAACCTCCTCCCACTCCAATTCCAAGATACACCAGTTTCTTTGTGGAGACGTAAATCATAACAAGATATGCCACAAAGAAAATGACTGCGCTTCCCAGGTCTCTGGAAAGAACAAGAATCCCCACGTGGAGCCCTGCCACAATCGTTGCCAAAACGACTGTCCGGAAAGAATTATCTTTAGAAAGCAGCGCTGCCATGAAAAATACAAACGTAATCTTAATTGCCTCGGAGGGCTGGAATCCCATAAGGGAAAGTTTCGCTCCGTAGCTGGTCTGCGCCAGCACAAAAACTGCCCCCAGAAGAACAATGCCGATTCCAGCATATACCCAGGTAAGATTTTTGAGGAATTTCATTTTCCGTATCATAACAGGAATCACAAGAGCAACCGCACTCGCTGCTGCTACAATCACAAGCTGCTTTGTAGCTGTTTCCAAATCCAACCTGCAAAGCATAATAAATCCCACACTTAACAGCATACACATATTGTTCAAAAGCAACAGAGATGCTTTTTTATAAAACACCCTGTATAAAATCTGGATCACCGCAAAATACGCCATCATTTCCAGATAGAAGGTAATTACCTGAAAATTGTCTGTCTTTAAATAAATCACAAGAAATGCAGTAAAATCCATGAAAAAAATAAGCACAAGCTGCTGCCGCAACGCTTCATTTTTTTCGTCCTCGTCCTGTCGTCTTACCATATAAAAGCAATGAAAGGTATACACCACCATCAGGGTAAGAATCACATATTTTGACAATTCTACAATTACATTAATCATACGCCTTACTCTGCTCCTCTTTTAAAATGTCCTTTCGTATATTCTCCTGGAGAAACCTTTTTCCCTTTTTCATAGGCGTTTACAAAATCACGGCATATTTTTAAAGCCTCGTCCGCTTTCTCCACTGTAAAGGAAAGACGAACTTTCTCTATTCCAAGTTCCTTTATCTGCCTTACTTCTCCCAAAAGCCCATAGGGAATACTGTTATAAATAATATTATAACAGGGAGTCTTTTCTTTTGTATTTTCTGTTTTCCAGGGATGACACTCACAGGAAGCATAAAATTCCTTTCCGTACCTGTCTTTCAGCCATGCACCGCTCTCTTCCTTTTTGCATCCGTACAGATTTTTCTGTACACACTGCGCAGACACCATAAGAGGAATATATCCATACACAATCATTTCACTGTCCCGGTTATCCCTGTGACGCAGCTCTCCTTCATTCAGTTCAAAAGGAACCGTATTTCTCATGACCCCTTCTTCCTTCCAGAAAGAAATTGCCTCATTATTCCAGGCATACACAGAAGCATCAAGAACGCAGAATTTTTCAAGACCCGCTCGTCTCATCATTCCGTAGCTTTCCAGGTTTCGTACAAGAAAACCTTTCATTCCCCTTGAAATCCATTCTCTGGCTGTTTCCAGAAAACCTTCCGGCATTTTCCCGCGCACTATATAAGGAAGAGCAAGATACATTTCAAGTCCGCGCTCCACACCTTCGTCCAAAAGATTTTTCATGACACGGAAGGGAAGATACATTCCTGCCATCTCCGCTTCTCTTAAAAGCGTCTTTGCTGTCTCCTGGTTTTCACAGGAAACATAAAGAGAGATTTTCTCAGAAGGTGTATTTTTCCTGAATGCTTTCGATTCAGGCAAAATCCCGTCTTCTCTTCTCTTTGTTTCCAGACACGCCTCTTCCAGAAGCGCAAGAGCCTCTCTTCTCACCTCATTTAAAACTTTTACAGGAAGAAAAATTCCTTTTTCCATCTCAATTTCCAGTTTTTCCCACATATAAGGAGTATTTCCAAGTTTCTCCATCTGCTGCCGAATTCTCGTTTCATCCATAGGATGATTCTGAGCCTCCTGCACTTCTCCGCCTGTAACACATACGCAGATGTCTCCCAGTGATACCTCAAGTATAGCAGGACTTCCTGAAAAAAGACTTAATTTTCCCTTAATTTTTTCTTTTCTTTTTATAATCTCAACAGAAACATTGCCTGTTTTCTTCTCGTTTTCAAAAGCCATCATAGAAGGTCCGTTCTGCATTTCATAATATCCTCTGCAGGAACCGCCTCGGTTAAACACATCTACCAGATACTTCATATCCCTTTCTTCTACGTGATATGCATCTCTTTTACAGGAAGATAAAATATCCAAGTATTTTCTGTACATGGAAGTGACGGCAGCTGTATATTCCGGCTGTTTCATTCTTCCCTCAATTTTAAGGGAAGTCACACCCGCCTCTAAAATTTCCGGAAGAATTTCTATGGTATTGATGTCCTTTAGGCTTAACGGACATATTTCCCTACTATTTTTATATTTTCCCTTTGTGAGCGTAGTCTCATAAGGGAGCCTGCATGGCTGCGCGCATCTTCCTCTGTTTCCGCTTCTTCCTCCGAAAATGCTGCTCATAAGGCACTGCCCGGAATAACTGTAGCAAAGCGCACCGTGAACAAACGCCTCGATTTCAATCGGACTTGCCGCATGCATTTTTTTAAGCTCCTCAAGAGAAAGTTCCCTGGCCGCCACCACTCTTGAAGCTCCCTTTTCTTCCAGAAAACGCATTCCCTCCGCCCCTGTCACTGTCATCTGCGTGCTGGCATGAAGGGGAAGATTTGGAAAACATTTTTTTATAAAAGAAAATACGCCTAAATCCTGAACAATTACTGCATCCAGACCTTCTCTGTAAAAAGGAGAAAGATAAGCAAAGAGCCGTTCCTCCATCTCTCTGTTTTTCAACAGTGTATTTACGGTAAGATACAGCTTCTTTCCATGAATATGCGCCGTATCAATTGCCTTTAAGAGCTCCTCCTCCCCGAAATTTTTTGCGTATGCCCTTGCACCAAAAGCTGCACCTCCTACATAAACGGCGTCGGCTCCTGCTCCGATAGCCGCCTCAAATCCTTCATAAGACCCTGCAGGTGCTAAAAGTTCTATTTGTCTTTCTTTCAAAGTATTCCCTCTCTTTTATTTTACAAACATCTCCGGTTACAGAAAAAGGAGATTACCGAAGCAATCCCCCTTTGCATTTTTATTTTAATAATTCGTCCATCTCTTTCTCCAGCTCGTTGACCTTGCCTTCCAGAAGACTTCTCTGCTCCAACGCTTCCTGCTGGTTCTTCTGCGCTTCTTCAATCTGCATACGGAGAGAAATAAGCTCATGCTTTAAATCGTACATTTCCTGATCTTTCTGACGAAGATCCTGTTCAAACATCTCCGCCTGCTTTTTTGCCTTAAAATAATCATCTGTAATATTAAGACTCAGAAGCATATGCTTTGTCTCCACAGGCTGCCGGCTGTATCCCGGCATGTCTACCAGCTCTTCCAGTTTATGATTCATATAGGATGCCACCTTCTGGAAATATTCCGCAGATTCGTAGCCGCCAAGTGTAATAATCTTTCCGCCGATGATTACCTGTGCTGTGTTTTTTACCGCCATTCCGATAATCCTCCCTGTAACTTCATCGCTGTCAAGCAGCGTATTATCTTCTAATATAAATTGCATTCACACATATATCATACCAATTATACTCGAATTTTGTAGAATTGTATAGGATTTTTTACTTTATTTTCCTTCTTATTTTTCGTTTTCCGGATAATCGAATCCGAGATGCCGATATGCCAGCACAGTTGCCATTCTTCCTCTGGGCGTTCTGTTTATAAAACCATTCTGCAAAAGATACGGCTCATACACGTCCTCAAGCGTACCGGAATCCTCTCCTATGGATGCTGCCAGCGTTTCCACACCTACAGGACCGCCGTTAAAATTCAAAATCATGGTTTTCAAAATTTTCCTGTCTGTCTGGTCAAGGCCGTACTGATCCACTTCCAGAAGGTCAAGGGCAAAACACGCCACCTCATAGCTTATTTTTCCATCATATTTCACCTGGGCAAAATCTCTCACTCTCTTTAAAAGACGATTTGCAAGTCGGGGCGTTCCTCTGGAACGCTTCGCAATCTCCGCTGCTCCTCTCTCATCAATCTCCACGCCCAGAACACCCGCTGAACGGAGCACAATAATTGTAAGCTCCTTCTGATTATAAAATTCAAGATGGTGCATCACTCCGAAACGATCACGAAGCGGAGCAGAAAGAAGCCCGGCTCTTGTTGTAGCTCCCACAAGGGTAAACTTCGGAAGGTCCAGACGAATAGAACGTGCGGAAGCTCCTTTTCCAATCATAATGTCAATGGCAAAATCTTCCATTGCAGGATACAGAACTTCCTCCACCTGACGGTTCAGCCTGTGAATTTCATCTACAAAAAGAATATCCCCCTCCTGCAGATTATTTAAAATAGCTGCCATCTCTCCCGGCTTTTCAATTGCAGGACCGGAAGTAATTTTCATATGGACTCCCATTTCATTTGCAATAATCCCGGAAAGCGTTGTCTTTCCAAGTCCCGGAGGTCCGTAAAACAGCACATGATCCAGAGCGTCATGTCGCTGCTTTGCCGCCTCTATATAAATTTTCAGAGTGCTCTTTGTTTTTTCCTGCCCCACATAGTCTTCCAAAGTCTGCGGACGAAGACTTCCCTCAAGAGAATAATCCTCCTCTGTCACATCTGTTGTAATAATTCTTTTTTCCATCATTCACTCTGCTTTCTCAGAAATTCTTTAATGCTGCCCTTAAAATTGCTTCCACATCCATAGAAGAAACGTCTCCAACTTTACGCACAGCACGAAGTGCATCTGCGGCACTGTATCCAAGCGCCACAAGTGCTTCTACCGCTTCCTGTCTGCCATCTTCTTTTTCTGCTTCTCCAAGCTCTGCTTTTTCCTGCTCATGAGCAAGCTTTAATTCAAAGGCATCCTCAAGCTTCAATTTATCCTTCAGTTCCAAAATCATCTTCTGGGCTGTTTTTTTCCCGATTCCCGGCGCTTTGGATAAAGTTTTTACATCATCCGACAAAACGGCAAAACGAAGTTCATCCGCTGTGATTCCTGATAAAATCCCCATAGCTCCTTTGGGTCCTACTCCATTTACGCCTAAAAGCAGCCGGAACACAGACAAGTCGTCTTTCGCCAGAAATCCATAAAGCTGCATTACATCTTCCCGCACATGAAAATGGGTATGGATTTTCAGCTCCTCTCCCCCATGAAGCCTTGACAAATCACTTCCTGTCATGAATATTTCATAGCCGATGCCTCCTGCCTCTATAATCGCAGAGACTTCTGTTATATCAGCTACCGTTCCCCTTATAAATGAAATCATGTTACTGCTCCAATTCTAAAAAAATATTTATGAAAATATCTTTTGTATCATACCACAAGAAAAAACAAAAAGCAAATTCCCCTTAAAATCACTTTTAAGAGGAATCTGCTGTTTTATTTTCAGAACTGAATACAGCCTCTCGGACATACTTCCCGACATTTTCCGCAATTTGTACATTTTGAGTAATCAATATGCGCACAGAAATCCGTCACAGTAATGGCTCCTGCCGGACAGTTCTTCTCACATTTTTTACAGCCGATACAGCCTGTCTCACAGGCTTCTGTGACAGCCTTTCCTTTTGCATGAGAAGCGCAGAATACTCTCATCTTCTGTTCATAAGGCACAAGCTCAATTAAATGTCTCGGACATTTCTCTACACATTTTCCGCACGCCTTACAAGCTTCTCTGTCAACAACTGCCACACCGTCTACAATGTGAATAGCATCAAAGGGACACGCCTTTACGCAGCTGCCAAAACCGAGGCACCCATATGTGCAGGTCTTTGCACCGCCACCCGGCACAAAAGCCATCATCTCGCAGTCCTGCACTCCTGTGTACACAAAGTTTTCTTTTGCTTTCGTACATGTTCCGCTGCATTTTACAAAGGCGGTCTGACGCTCTGTTTCCACTACTTCCTGTCCCATAATCTCCGCAATCACTTTTGCTGCTGCATCTCCTCCTACAGGACAGCCATTTACCGGAGCTTCCCCCTTTGCAATAGCTGCTGCAAGACCGTCACAGCCAGGATAACCGCACCCTCCGCAGTTATTTCCGGGAAGGGCTTCTCTTACCTTCACTTCACGTTCATCTGTCTCAACTGCAAATTTTTTTCCCGCAACTCCAAGAAAAATTCCTATAAACAGTCCCACTGCTGCAACAAGAAGAGTTGCTGCAATAATCGCTCCAGCATTCATCCTGCCACCTCCTTAAATCAGACCGGAAAATCCAAAGAATGCAATCGCCATCAGTCCTGCCGTAATAAGGACAATGGGAAATCCCTGGAAAGATTTCGGAATATTGTTGTATGCTATTTTTTCACGAATACCAGCCATCAGAATAATGGAAATCGTAAATCCTGCCGCCGTGGCAAATCCGTTTACCGTTCCCTGCAGAATGCTGTAATCCTTCTGCACATTAATAAGAGCAACGCCCAGTACTGCACAGTTTGTTGTGATCAGCGGAAGGTACACCCCAAGAGCCTGATAAAGAGAAGGCATCGCTTTTTTCAGGAACATTTCCACAAACTGTACAAGAGCAGCAATAATCAGAATGAATACAATCGTCTGCAGATATGTAAGGTTTAGCGGCACAAGAATCAGCTTATAAATAACGCTTGTTACAAAGGAGGACAACGTAATGACAAAAATAACTGCTCCTCCCATTCCAGCCGCTGTATTCACACTTTTAGAAACCCCAAGGAAGGGACAAAGACCGAGAAACTGGCTTAAAACAACATTATTTACAAGGGCAGAGCCTACAATAATAAGCAATAATTCTTTCATGACTCCTTACCTCCTTTTCCCCTGCACATAGTATTTCCGCAGGAAGCACAGCCTCCCTTGCAGTCCGGATTGCTGGGATCAATTCCCCGTTTTGCAGCTCCCATCTTAAAACGATTTTGTAAAGCAGACAGACCTGCCAGTACAAAAAACGCGCCCGGAGCCAGAATAAAAATCGTAATCGGTTCATATCCTGCTTTTCCCGCAGCAGAATCTGCAAGAGGAAGAATCTGATGTCCGAAAAGTGTTCCCGCGCCGATCAATTCACGTACAGCACCGATGCAGGTAATACTCACTGTAAATCCAAGTCCCATTCCAATCCCGTCAAAAAGAGAAGCAATGGGTTTATTTTTTGACGCATATGCTTCGGCTCTTCCAAGAATGATACAGTTTACAACAATCAGCGGAATATAAATTCCGAGAGCTGAATAAAGTGCCGGGATAAAGCCCTGTAATAAAAGCTGCACAACTGTTACAAAGGAAGCTACCACTACAATGTATGCAGGCATACGTACTCTATCCGGAATGAAATTCCGAAGAAGAGAAATCATCAGGTTGGATGCCGCCAGAATCACCATTGTGGTAAGTCCCATTCCAATACCATTTGTAGCGGAAGTAGTAATCGCTAGTGTGGGACACATACCAAGCATCAGCACAAAGGTTGGATTTTCTTTTACAATTCCGTTATATAACCGCTCACCAGGTGTATTTACTTTCATTTAAAAGCGCCTCCTTTCACATACTGAAAGGCACATAAGCCGGCATTCACTCCATTTGTCATTGCATTTGTCGTAATGGTCGCACCGCTTAATGCGTCAATTTCTCCTTCTTCTTTCGCACCGGTCTTTGTGTAGGTAAATTTCTCTGTCTTTTTCTCCCGGAACTGCTCTTTAAATTCTTCTGTATCCGCCTTCATTCCAAGACCTGCTGTTTCCGATATGGATAAAATTGAGATTCCGTTTACGGTTCCGTCCTCCTGAATCCCCATAGCAAAACGAATATCTCCGCCATAGCCTTCTGCTGTTGTAATCGTAAAAGCATATCCAATCGCTTCTCCTTCTGTCCCTTTCGCCAGCATCACTTCGTCAATATTCTGCATGCCATATCCATTTTCATCAAGAAAAGATTCCAGATCTTTATTTTCCCCCTCATATACAGGCTCAAAGGAATCTGCCGTCTCAAATACTGCCTCATATGCCTTCTGTTTTGCAAGCAGCTCCTGTTTTTTTATAGGATCTGCCGTAATATCCTGTACCACTCCGAGAGCCAGACCGGACACAAGGGTAATAATAGTAATGGCAGCCGTATCTTTTACAATAGAACCTTTCATGATTTTTTGCCCCCTTTCCCAAACGCCTTCGGACGTGTGAACCGCTCAATCTGAGGCACAAGAATGTTGCAGAAGATAATTGCATAGGATACACCTTCTGCCGCACCTCCAAACAAGCGGAAAACAGCAGTCAGAACACCAAGACAGCATCCGTATACAAGCTGACCTTTTTTCGTGATCGGTGTTGTCACGTAATCAGTTGCCATAAACCAGGCTCCCAACATAAGACCGCCTCCGAACAGATGGGTAAAAAGATAATCCATATTAAAACCCATTCCGGAAAACAGCATATACAAAATCACAAACACGCTAAAGCTTCCGATATATGTAAGCGGAATGCGAAGATCGATCACTTTAAATGCCAGAAGAATGGCTGCACCGATCAAAATAGCAATAACCGAAGTCTCACCTATTGTTCCCTGAATATCTCCCAAAAACATATGAAAAACAGATACAGAAGAATCTGTGATTCCATTTGCCTTTAAAGATGCAAGAGGTGTGGCTCCTGAAACTGCGTCTACTGCGCCGCGGAAAGACTCCGAAACTGTAAAATCTGTCATCTTTCCTGCAAAAGAAATCAGAAGGAAACATCTTGCAGCAAGAGCCGGGTTCATAAAGTTCTGTCCAAGGCCTCCAAAAAGCTGTTTTACTACAATAATGGCAAAAGCGCTTCCGAGAACAGGAATCCAAAGTGAAATTCCTGCCGGCATATTTAAGGCAAGAAGAAGACCGGTTACTGCTGCACTGAAATCTCCTATTGTAGTTTCTTTGTGCATCAGTTTATTATAAAGCCACTCAAAAAACACACTGGACGCCACTGTCACAAGAATGACTGCCAGCGCGCGCAGCCCGAAATTCCATACTCCAAACAAAGATGCCGGAAGAAGTGCAATCAGTACCAGCTGCATGATTCTACTTGTTGTCATCTTGTCTCTCACATGTGGATTCGATGATACATTTAACATTTCACCCATTTATCGTACCCCCTCTACTTTTTCTTCCGGCTTGCCAGAACCATTTTTCTCATGGATTTAATACTTTGTGTAAGCGGACGTTTTGCAGGACAAATATAGCTGCAGCAGCCACATTCGCAGCATTCCATTCCGTCAAATTTCTGGAAGCTTTCCATATCCCCATGTTCTGCAAAGGTAGCAAGGCGGGCCGGAATCACACCGCCCGGACAGACATTTACACATCTTCCACAATTGATACAGGCTGTCTGCTTTGCTTTGGATACAGGATCTTCTTTAAGGCAAAGACAGGCGGAAGTTGTTTTTGTACAAGGCACATGAAGATCATACATAGCAAATCCCATCATGGGACCGCCTGCGATCACCTTGGAAACGCCCTCCTTTAATCCCCCGGCAGCCTCCACAACCTCTGCAAGATCTGTTCCTGTATAGACCTTGAAATTTTTCGGTGTCTTAATCCCATCTCCTGTTACTGTGATCACCTTATCTATCACAGGCTCTCCCAGAATCACTGCCCTGTAAATAGCAGCTACCGTATCTACATTATCGACGACACAGCCAACGTCAGCCGGAAGCATAGAGGAATTAATCTCTCTTCCTGTCGTAGCATAAATCAAGGTACGCTCTCCTCCCTGCGGGTACTTTGTGAGAAGCTCTTTTACCTCCATTCTCGGAATATCTTTTACAAGCTCCTTCATTTTTTCAATACAGTCCGGTTTGTTATCCTCGATACAGATATAGCCTTTTGCATTTTCAAAAAGCGCGAGCATAATGCGAAGACCTTCTACTATCTCTTCCGGCTCATCCAGCATCTTTCTGTAATTGCTTGTAAGATAAGGCTCGCACTCTGCACCATTTACAAGAACGTACTCTATTTTTTCCGGCATCTTCGGAGAAAGCTTTACATGAGTGGGAAAACCGGCTCCTCCCATTCCCACAACGCCTCCGTCCTGAATACGCTTCAAAATTTCTTCCTTTGTAAGCTCCTCCAGTCTTGCAGGAACATATTCGGTCTCCTCATACTTTCCATCGTTCTCAATGATAATGGAATTTGCCATTGTTCCCGTTGCACCAAGGCGCGGCTCCATTCCTTTTACTATACCAGACACTGAAGCATGTACAGGAGCAGATACAAATCCCCCTGCTTCGCCGATTTTCTGTCCTCTTTTTACATAGTCTCCTTTTTGTACAGCAGGAGATGCCGGAGCCCCAATATGCTGAGAAAGAGGATAGACCATTTCTCCCCTGGGCAGATAAGTCTCTGCCGGGCTGTCTTTTGTAAGCGCTTTTCCATCATATGGATGGATACCGCCTTTAAAGGTTAAAAAAGCCATTTCACGTTCCTCCTTTATGTTAATTCTTTTTATCCTTTCTGTTTTTTAAATGACGTTCCTTACGAATACGATAACCTCTGTTCAGATGCGGATACGATTTGACAAAACGATGGGCATTTCGACCAAGCCTGGAAGCCATTGCCTCTTTTCTTCTCTGAATTTCTGCAGAAAACTCTTCTGTTACAGAACTTCTCCGTTTGTCGATTTCCTTTAAAAATTCCAGATCCTCCAGCCGTTCCTTTAAACTGTCAAGAGAAAGCTCTCGCACCATTTCCGCAATCCCCATTTTTTCCCGGATTTTCATAACAATCTCATTCTGCATTTCTTCAAGCGTTTTCTCCCACACAGGAATCCGTGCATGGAGTTTGGAAGCTGCCGCCGCTGAAAAACAAAAGTCAACTAGCCAGTAAATCCCGATAGCTGTCACTGCTATTTTTCCCACGATCACAGGATACAGCGCTACAATGCTTTCTACTACAGGATGAATGATACGAAACAGCGCCACTGTAAATACGCCCCAGCCAAGAGATACGCCAAGACAGATACGCCCCTGAAAATTATATTTCTGGTCACTGTAATCCCACCAGGAAGTATGGAAAATGCTTTCCATCAAAACTGCCGTAACATATTCCAGAGCAGTTGCTACAATCACGCCTCCCACATACAAAAGAAACAAATTATCACTTACCGGCTTCAAAATCAAATATACAGACAAAGCGCCAAATCCATAAATGGTACAGAAAGGACCGCTTACAAATCCTCTGTTTACAAATTTCCCATGTTTTACAGACACATATCCTGTTTCCCATACCCAGCCCAAAAAACTGTAAATAAAAAACCAGTTAAGAATATGATAAACATCTACTCCTCGAATCGTAAAATCCCACATATTTTTTCCTTTCTTTTTTATATATTCTGACGAATCATTTATCTATACTATAACTCTTTTTATAAAAAAATTCACTACCCAAATTTTATTTTTTTGTGTATAATTAAGTACAATCTATGAAAGGTAATTAATTCACATGCTTGTTAAAAAAATGCCTATTTTACAGTGGTTTCCAGACCTCGAGACTGTTAAAAACTTATCGTTCTCAGAGGATTTTCAAGGAGATTTCCGCCCCGTTTTTTATGATATAGAAACCACCGGACTATCACGAAATTCCACTTTTTGCTATCTGATCGGAGCGGTTGCTTTTGAGAATGGAAAATGGCAGATGTACCAGTGGTTCGCCCAGAGAGAACAGGACGAGCCCCTTCTTTTAAAAGATTTTGCCCGTTTTCTCTCCTCCGCCACGATTACAATTCAATATAACGGAAAGCAGTTTGATCAGCCTTATCTTGAAGCGCGGTATCACATACATAAGCTTTCCTCACCTTTTGAAGGGAAACCATATTTCGATCTTTATCAGGTCTTAAAGCCTTTAAAATCCCTTCTGAAGCTTTCTTCCATGAAACAGCCAATCCTGGAAAATTTTTTATCTCTTCCTGAACGTACTTATATGGACGGGCACGACTGTATCCGTCTTTTTCGAAATTACACAAAAAATCAGAACCAGGAATCTGCTGAAATTCTTCTTGGACATAACCAGGAGGATTTACAGGGTCTTGGACAAATTCTTTCCATGGTATCTTATTTGAATATAACAGAAGGAAAATATGAACCGGAGTCAGCATCTTTTGACGGGGAACATCTCCTTATAACCGTACGGCTTTTTGAGACGCTTCCTGTTCCCTTTTCAAATGGAACAACAGACTTTTATATAAAAGGGGAGGAAGAACTCCTCTACCTGATCATTAAAACGAAGAACGGCAAAACCAAACAGTATTATCCTAATTACAAAGATTATCACTATATCCCTTCCGAGGACACGGCAATGCCCAAATCCTTAAGCGCCTGCCTGGACAAATCTCTCAGAAAAGCCGCCAAACCGGAAACCTGTTATACCTGGTTTAACTGTTCCGGAGCGTTTCTTACAAATAAAAGGCAACAGCGCTCTTATCTAAAAAATACACTGCCGTTTCTTCTTGGGACTCTAAAATAAAATATTTATACAGCAAAACAAGGGCTCTGCATTGCAGAACCCTTGTTTTTGTTATCACTTATAAAATTATTCTTCTTCAGACTCTTCTTCTGCCTGTGCAGGAGCTTCCAGAGCTTTCATGCTCAGGCTGATTTTTTTCTCTTCTTCGTTGAAATCAACAACTTTAGCTTCGATTTCCTGTCCGATAGAAAGAACGTCAGCCGGTTTTGCAACGTGCTCTCTGGAAATCTGAGATACATGAAGAAGCGCATCTACACCAGGTGCAAGCTCAACAAATGCACCGAAGTCTGTCATACGTGCAACTTTTCCTGTTACTACATTACCTACTGCAAATTTCTCAGATGCGGAAAGCCATGGATTCTCTTCCGGGAATTTTAAGGAAAGAGCAATCTTATTTCCGTTGATTTCTTTAATAAGAACTTTAACCTGATCGCCTACGTTAAATACTTTCTTCGGATTTTCTACTCTGCCCCAGGACATTTCGGAAATATGAAGAAGTCCGTCTGCTCCGCCAAGGTCGATGAATGCACCAAAATCTGTTACATTCTTAACAACACCTTCTACAGTATCGCCAACATGAATTCTCTCCATAAGCTCTTTCTGTTTCTCTGCTTTTTCAGCAAGAAGAAGCTGTTTGCGGTTACCGATGATACGGCGTCTTCTTGGGTTAAACTCTGTGATTACAAATTCAATTTCCTGATCTGCATATTTAGACAGATCTTTCTCATATGTGTCGGATACAAGGCTTGCAGGAATAAATACTCTTGCTTCCTCTACGTTTACACATAAACCGCCGTCCAGTACCTGGGAAACGGTTGCTTTTAATACTTCCTGGTTTTCAAATGCTTCTTCCAGGCGTTTGTTGCCTTTTTCTGCTGCAAGTCTCTTGTAAGTTAAGATAACCTGACCTTCTCCGTCATTTACCTTTAAAACTTTTGCTTCCATAGCATCGCCAGGATGTACAACTTCTGCAAGTACAACGCTGGAATCATTTGAGTATTCATTCTTTGTGATAATACCGTCTGCTTTATAGCCGATATTCAGGATGATTTCATCTTCCTTTACATCGATGACCGTACCCTGTACGATTTCTCCATTTCTGATAGTCTTTACGGAATCTTCCAGCATCTGTTCAAAACTTAATTCTGACATGTTCTTGAACCTCCTCAATAATTTTCTTTGGGGTAGAAGCCCCTGCTGTAATACCTACAAAACTACTGCGTTGGAACATTTCAGAATCCAAGTCTACAGGTGTTTGTATATAGTAAGTATTTCCACATTCCTTTTTGCATATTTCAAACAGCTTTTGAGTATTGGAACTGTGCCGACCGCCTATGACCAGCATAGTGTCTACCTCTCCGGCTATACTTCCTGCTTCTTTCTGCCGTTCTTCGGTAGCATTACAAATAGTGTTTAAAATATTTAGAATATTTAAAACATTATTATCATACCTCTTTTTGCGAAGAATTTCAACTAATTCTTGAAATTTGTTGTAATTAAATGTCGTCTGAGACACCACACACAACTTTTTGTCCGCAGGAGGCACAAAATCTTCTGCTTCCTGTGCATTTTTCATGACTGTATATCCTCCAAGACACCAGCCACAGATGCCTTTTACCTCCGGGTGTTCCTTATCTCCTATAATGACGATATGACTTCCTGCACTGCTCTCCCGCTCTACAATTCTGTGTATTTTAAGAACAAAAGGACATGTCACATCCACATAAGAAAGCCCCAGACGTTTCAGTTTATCGTACACAGCTTTTCCCACTCCATGAGAGCGGATAACGATTGTCCCCCTGGAAAGCTCAGAAAGTTTCTCTTCCGATACAACATCCACACCTTTTTTTTCAAGGTCGGAAACAACCTCTTCATTGTGGATAATCGGTCCAAGGGTATAAATAGGGGAAACACCGGACTCAATAAGCTCATAAACCTTATCGACAGCTCTCTTCACTCCAAAACAAAATCCGGCTGTCTCCGCAACCTTTACCTTCATCTCAGATTCTCACCTTTTCTCTGTAAATCCTTATAATCTCTTCTGTTACTTCCTCAATCCCCATTTTGGAGGAATCTACAAGAACGGCATCCTCTGCCTGCTTAAGAGGAGAAACCTCCCGGTTCATGTCTCTTTCATCTCTTGCAATAATGTCTCTCTTAATCTCCTCAAGATCACACGTTTCACCCTTTTGTATAAGCTCCTGGTATCTGCGCTGTGCCCTGGTGTCTGCGCTTGCAGTCAGATAAATCTTTACATCTGCACCTGGAAGAATCGTTGTACCTATATCCCGTCCGTCCATTACCACATCATTCTGTGCTGCAAGATTTCTCTGAAGAGAAAGAAGCTTCTCTCTTACTTTTCCGTTTGCAGAGCTTACAGAGGCCATTTTTCCAACTTCTTCTGACCGAAGATAAGAAGTTACATTTTCTTCTCCAAGAAGGACCTGCTGCTCCCCGTTTTCATAACAGATGGAAATTTCCGCACCCTGACATTTCTCCTCAATTTCTTTAGGATTCTCTCCTGACACATGATTTTTCAGAAGATAATATGCCATAGCTCTGTACATGGCGCCTGTGTCCACATAAATAAAGGACAGCTTCTTCGCCACTTTTCTGGCTATGGTGCTTTTTCCGGCACCTGCCGGACCGTCAATCGCAATATTACAACCCATTTTCTATCCTCCTTTTTTACCGAATTGCCTGCGCTGCAAGATACGCCGTAGACCAGGCAATCTGCAGGTTATACCCGCCTGTCACTGCATCCAGATCAAGAACCTCTCCTATAAAATACAGATTCTTTATTTTCTTGGATTCCATAGTGCCCGGCTGCACTTCCTTTACCGCTACACCGCCTCTTGTAATAATGGCTTCCTTAAATTCACCCATCCCTGTAATTGTAAACGGAAAAGCCTTTACAATTTCTTCAAAACCCAATCGTTCTTCTCTGGAAATTTCATGGATTTTTTTATCACCGGGAATGCCGCCAAGCTCCAGCATAACAGGCGTAAGAGAGGAAGGAAAGAGTACGCCGATTACATTTTTAAACTGCTTATTCTGTCCGGCTTCAAACTCTCTCAAAACTCTGGTATCAAGCTGCTCTTTTGTAAGGGCAGGCTTCAAATCAAGATAGCCTTTACACTCTCCCTTTTTCAGCCATTTTCCCACATGAGCACTGGCTGAAAGAATCATTGGACCAGTCACACCAAAATGAGTAAACATCATTTCCCCAAAATCCTGATATATTGTCTTTTTTCCACACTTTATGGTAAAAGCCACGTTTTTAAGAGAAAGCCCCTGGAGTTTCGGAATGTATTCTTCTTCTGTATGGAGCGGCACAAGAGAAGGCTCTATTTCTGTTATTGTATGCCCCATCTCTCTGGCAAACCGGTATCCATCCCCCGTCGAGCCTGTCGCCTGATAGGAAAATCCTCCTGTTGCCACGATTACGCTGTCTCCTGACAAGAAGCTTCCGTCCTTTAAAACAACGCCTGTAACCGCTCCATTCTCTTCTACTAATTTCTTTACTTCCGTGTGAAGATGAATCTCCGCTCCTGCTTTTTTCAATGCTCTTTCCAGTCCTCTGATAACATCAGAAGAGTGATCAGATTCTGGGAACACTCTGCCTCCCCTCTCTACTTTAAGGGGAACACCCAGCTCCTCAAAAAAGCCCATCACATCTTGACTGTTCCAGGAATAAAAGGCGCTGTAAAGAAATTTGGGATTCTGCATCACAGCAGGAAACAGTTCCTCTGTGTCACAATTATTTGTAACATTACAGCGACCTTTTCCTGTAATATAGAGTTTCTTGCCCAGTTTTTCATTCTTTTCCAGAATATGGACCTCATGGCCATTCCTTGCAGCGTGAACGCCTGCCATCATTCCTGCAGCCCCTCCGCCTACAATCAATACTTTGCTCATGAAAGTACCTTCCTTAATTTTTTCTTTATAATCCAGTAAGGGAGCCTGCTGATACAGGCTCCCTGTTGTTTTCATTAAACCGGATATGCTCCGTTTTTCTTGTCTGCTGCTGTTTCATCAACCTTTGTCTGCTGTGCCTGACGATATTTGAAGAAATCAGTTGCAACCTGAGGGAACAGTGCGTAGGAAAGAACATCTTCGTCCTGCTCCTTGTACTGTACCATTTCACTTTCCAGCTTATCCAGCTCATTTTCAAGCAGGTCTGCCGGACGGCATGTAATCGGTTCTACATCGCCAATACATTTTTTCTGTACTTCTGCGTTGAACGGTTTTGCTGTTGCACCGTATTTTCCGCTTAATACATCCTTTGTTTCTTTTGTAACCATCTTGTATCTCTCGCCCATAAGAACATTGAATACAGCCTGTGTACCAACAATCTGAGAAGACGGAGTAACAAGCGGCGGTTCGCCAAGGTCTTTACGTACACGCGGTACTTCTTCCAGAACATCGTAGAATTTATCTTCTGCATGCTGCTCTTTTAACTGGGAAGTAAGGTTTGAAAGCATACCGCCCGGTACCTGGTAAAGTAAAGTCTTGATGTTTACGCCAAGGTTCTTCGGATTTAACAGACCGCTGTCAAGCGCTTCGTCACGCATTGGACGGAAATAATCTGCGATCTCAGCAAGAAGCTGCTGATCAAATCCTGTATCGTACGGTGTACCCTTGAATGTTTCTACCATAACCTCTGTTGCAGGCTGGGAAGTACCAAGAGCAAATGGAGACATTGCCGTGTCGATGATGTCAACACCTGCCTCTACTGCTTTTAAGTAAGTCATAGAAGCAACACCGGATGTGTAATGTGTATGAAGGTCGATCGGAATCTTCACAGTTTCTTTCAGTGCTGTTACAAGCTCTGTTGCTTTATACGGAAGAAGAAGACCAGCCATATCTTTGATACAGATAGAATCTGCGCCCATTTCCTCGATACGTTTTGCAATGCTTGTCCAGTATTCCAGTGTATACGCATCTCCCAGTGTATAGGAAAGCGCTACCTGCGCATGTGCTTTTTCTTTATTTGCTGCAGAAACGGCTGTCTGAAGATTTCTTAAGTCGTTCATACAGTCAAAAATACGGATAATATCAATTCCGTTTGCAGCAGATTTCTGTACAAAATACTCTACTACGTCATCTGCGTAAGGACGGTATCCAAGGATATTCTGTCCACGGAAAAGCATCTGTAATTTTGTGTTTTTAAATCCGTCACGGAGTTTACGAAGTCTTTCCCACGGGTCTTCCTTCAGGAATCGAAGGGAAGCGTCAAATGTTGCTCCACCCCAGCACTCTACTGCATGGTAGCCGACTTTATCCAGTTTATCTACGATCGGAAGCATCTGCTCTGTGCTCATACGTGTTGCAATCAAAGACTGATGAGCGTCACGCAGAATGGTTTCCACAATTTTAACAGGTTTTTTTTCAATTTCTGCCATTGTTCTACTCCTTTTATTTTTTTATAACAAGGAAGTTCGATTCACGAAATTCGATCTTCGCTTACACGCCGAAAATAGCCATAAAGGTTCCGGCAGCTACTGCTGTACCGATAACACCGGCAACGTTTGGTCCCATAGCGTGCATTAACAGGAAGTTTGTAGGATCTGCTTCCGCACCTACCTTCTGAGATACACGGGCAGCCATCGGAACGGCAGATACACCTGCTGAACCAATAAGCGGATTGATTTTGCCGCCGGAAAGCTTACACATAAGCTTACCAAGCATAACACCGCCAAATGTACCAAAAGCAAATGCCACAAGACCTAATACTACGATTTTCAGGGTATCTATATTTAAGAATGCCTCTGCACTTGTGGAAGCACCTACGGAAGTACCCAGAAGAATAACTACGATATACATAAGAGCATTGGATGCTGTTTCTGTAAGCTGTTTTACAACACCACTCTCTCTGAAAAGGTTACCAAGCATCAGCATACCTACAAGCGGAGCTGTTGTTGGCAGAATCAGACAAACAACGATTGTGATTACGATTGGGAACAGGATTTTTTCCAGTTTGGATACAGGACGAAGCTGTTCCATTTTAATCTTACGCTCTTTCTCTGTTGTAAACGCCTTCATAATCGGGGGCTGGATAATCGGCACAAGTGACATATAGGAATATGCCGCCACCGCAATCGGCCCCATAAGAGCTGTCTGTCCAAGCTTACCAGCAAGGAAGATAGATGTAGGACCGTCTGCTCCACCAATAATAGAGATTGCTGCTGCTGCTTTTCCGTTGAATCCAAGGAAGATTGCAAGGAAGTAAGCCACATAAATACCAAGCTGTGCTGCAGCACCCATAAGGAAACTCTTCGGGTTTGCAATCAGAGGAGCAAAGTCTGTCATGGCACCTACGCCCATGAAGATCAGAGATGGAAGAATACTCCACTCATCCAGGATATAGAAGTAATGAAGAAGTCCACCTACTCCATTTGACATATCTTCCGGTCTTGCCATAATATCAGGATAGATATTTACAAGAAGCATACCGAAAGCGATAGGAACAAGAAGCAGCGGTTCAAAACCATGACGGATTGCCAGGTATAAGAACACACATGCCACGATTATCATCAGATAGTTTCCCCATGTCAGATTAAAAAATGCGGTCTGATGGATCAGGTTGGACACGGTATCTACTACATAAGACATTTGATTCCCTCCCGTCTTAGTTCATTGTTGCTAAAGTATCTCCGTTTTCTACAGATGCACCTTCTGCAACGTCAATGCTTGCAATTGTGCCATCCTGAGGAGCTACTACCGGAATTTCCATTTTCATGGATTCCAGAATTACAACACTGTCACCGGCTTTTACTGCCTGTCCTGCGGAAGCTACAATTTTTACAACTTTACCAGGTACAGAAGCAGTAACTTTTACTGCACCAGCGCCTGCTGCAGGAGCTGCTGCCTTTGGTGCAGCTTTCGGAGCTGCCTTTGGTGCTGCTGCCGGTGCTGCAGGAGCGGAAACGCTTCCTGTCTCTTCCACTGTAACTTCATATGCTGTTCCGTTTACAGTAATTGTATAACTTTTCATTTTAAAATCCTCCTAATGTCATTTATCTTTTTTTACGATTTACTTTACGGATAGAGCGGACAACAAATCCGTCTGTGCTTGTTCCCTCGCTTGCTGCAATTGCTGCTGAAATAACAGCAATAAGCTCTGTATCGTCTGTCTCCTCCACTACAGGCGCTGCAACAACAGGTGCAGGAACAGGAGTTTCCTTTTTCTCTTCTTTTTTGCCGCCGAAAATCACCGGTACAAATTTAAAGAGGTAAATAATAAAGGAAAGGAAAATCAGCATAATAAATACTGTTCCGATTCCCATCAGAGTATTTAAACCTGCTCTCTGTAAAGTAACGCTCATAGGATACTGTACATCTACAGTCATGGAAAGCGGTGTTCCCTGCTCATCAAACAGGTAAACAAAATTTGCATCTGCTTTTTCGAAGAGAACCGGCACCGTTACGGTATACTGGTCATCTGCAAGCACAATTTCTGTTTCTCCTGCTTTTGCCTGGTCTGCACTTTTCTCTCCAACCTCTTCCAGTGAACCTTCCCATGCTTCCATTGCAGATACAGTAAATTCATCACCGGATTCGATATAAGCGTCAATCTCCTCCTCAGAAAGGGGAATAATTGTCTCAGTAAGCCCCTCTGCTGTCGCAATAAGAGCCTCTTTTACGTTGGCGTCAATTTCCTCTTCTGCCCATACAACTGCTGTACCGGCTACTGTAAGAGACGCCGCACAGGCTGTTGCTGCAAGGACAGCAGAAATTTTCTTAAAAATATGCTTCATATGCTTCACCTCGCTCAGACCGTTCCGTGTTTCTTGGATGGGCGGTCTTCTCTCTTTGTGAACAGCATTTCAAATGCTCCGATTACATATTTTCTTGTATCAGCCGGAGAAATCACAGCGTCTACATAGCCTCTTGCTGCCGCGGAAGCTACACCTGACTGAAGTTCTCTGTACTGTGCTGCTTTTTCTTTTAAGGTTGCAGCATCTGCATCAGCGTACATAATTTTTGCAGCAAGATCTGCGTCCATCATTCCGATTTCTGCATTATCCCATGCAAACACCATATCTGCGCCTGTTGCTTTGCTGTTCATTGCAATATAAGCATTTCCGTAAGCTTTTCCGATGATCACATTTACCTTCGGAACAGTTGCATCTGCAAACGCATGTACCATCTCACCTACAGATTTTGCCATCATTTTTTCATTGCAGAGAGTAGCCTTAAAGCCAGTTACATTTGTAAGTGTGAGCACCGGAATTTCAAATGCGTCACAGAATTTCACAAATTCTGCTGCTTTTCTCGCGCCTCTTGCAGAAAGGCTTCCGTCAAATTCTTCTGCTTTGTTTCCTTCCTCATCATAAATTTCGCTTCTGTTTGCAACAGCGCCCACAGTTGCTCCATTTAAACGCATAAATCCTGTTACCACATCTTTTCCGTATGCGTCTTTTGTCTCAAGGAAAATACCGTTATCTGCAATTCTGGAAAGTGCAAGTGCTGTATCTCCCGCACAGTTTGCAATGTCATCGCATACACGATTTAAGTCGTCTGTGCACTCAACAAAAGCATCGTTATCTTCGTTATTAGATGGAAGAAGGCTTACAAGTGCGCGGATTTTTCCAATAATTTCTTCCTCTGTTCCAACACCGTCAATCAGACCGGTTTCTTCGCTCTGGAATTTTGCATCAGATGTATCGCATTTGGAAATATGATTTCCTTCCAGTGCATTCGGGCTGTTTACAAACATTTTGCCTTTTTTCTCTTCTGCAAAAGTAAAGTCTGTAAGAGCCGGGAGAACTGCCATACCGCCGCCGCATGTACCAAAAATACCGGTAATCTGCGGAATTACGCCGGAAGCAAGTGTTGCTTTCAGATAAATTTCTCCAAAAGCTTCCAGAGCATCTGTTGCCTCCTGAAGACGAAGTCCTGCGCAGTCAACAAGTCCGATTACAGGTGCGCCTGTCTTCATTGCCAGATCATACAGTCTGGAAATTTTCTTGGCGTGCATTTCGCCTACTGTTCCGTTTAATACAGAAGCGTCCTGGCTGTACACGTACACCAGATTCCCGTCAATCACACCATATCCGGTAATAACTCCGTCAGAAGGTGCTTTTTTTTCAGTCATGTTGAAATCTGTAGTTCTGGCTGTTACACTTTGTCCGATTTCAACAAAACTGTTTGCGTCCAGCAAGGAAGTAATTCTTGCGCCCGCTAAGCTTTGTGTTGCATTACTCATTCTAGTTTGCCCTCCATTTTATAAAAATTTTAAAAGTATAACCAAAAATTTAGCCAATTCTAATTGTACCTTTTTTTTCGTGAAATTTCAATAGCTTTCCCGTTTTTTATTTTTTAAATACAATCATTTTCTTCTATATAAAGCGGAAGAGGAAACCAGTTTTCTGCTGGTGGCCATTGTTCCGACAACTGCTCTCTTTTTGATGAAAGCGGCGAAAACAGAAGATGAACTGCCTGTTCATAGCTTAATTTCATGTCTGCCTCTTCCTCTTTCTTCTCACTCTTCCAGGCTTTTACCCCTTTTTCTGCTACTGTAATTTCCAGTAGTCCGTATCCCTCTATCAAAAGTTTCACATTCCCCAGCGGCAGTCTGATTCTCCGGAATTTTTGCTCCAAAAGAGCCTCCACCAAAGGCGCAAACTGTAAAATACGTATATTGAAACAGGGTAGAATATTATAATACTCACATAAAATTTCTGCTTCAGCATACTCTTCCGTTCCCGACGCTATATTAATAACCGTCTGAGAAAATCCTTTCTTAAACAGGCATTTCAAAAATGGTTTTAAATGTTTCTCATCTGTCAGCCGCAATTCTGCTATCGCTGCCTTTTTTTCCTGAGAAACTACAGTGCAATAACCACAGATTTTATTATCTTTATTCCACAGAACAAGAGGCTGTGCTGACCAGGAACGTAAGATTTCTGAAAAATCTCTTTTTTCCCGCTTCATATGTAGAACGTTTTTACAAAACAGTTTCTCTATTTCCTCCAGATTCTCCTGCGTAAATTCCCTAAGCTCATATCCTTCCGCCTGTTCTTCTTTGACATTTGCCGGACGAAATACAAATTGTATCTTTCCTCCCGTTGGTACAAAATCATAATGTTCATATCGCTGCCGCTGCCCATTCAGCACAATGCATACGCATCCTGCCTTTTCCAGCTCTTCCACCGCCGCTTTCATCAACCGGCTCATAGCCCCCCGTTCCCGGTAATCCGGAGATACACACACAGTGCCAATATGTCCTGTAAGAAGTTCTCTATCCCCTGCCTTCCAAATCATTGTCTGCGGAAGGATCAACCCTTTTAACTGCCCGTCATTTTCCAGCAGAATATGGTCTTTTACTGTTTTTTCCGGTTCTCCATATAATTTAGGAAGCAACGTTTCAAATCTTTCCTCTGATGTCTCTGTAAAAAAGCACATATCCGCAAAGTCTCGTACCCTATTTCCTTCTCCTGTTTTTCCTTTACGAATCATTTCCATAATAATCCCTCCATTATACACTCCATATACTTATGGTACATAAACTATCATGAAAAGGAAAAAACGTCAACAAAACTGCGATTGTTCACTGTTGTTTTCTTCAACTTATTCTCTGTTTTTTTCTTAGGATTTTTGTGATAGAATTACAATACAAAAATTATGAAAGGTGAAAGCCTATGCAGTACACCAGTTATTATTATTCGCCTATAGGAGAACTTTTTCTCGCTGCACAAGAAGACCATTTAACAGGCGCATGGTTCGAAGGTCAAAAATACTTCGCGCACAATCTTAGTGAAAAAACTGAAGAAAAAGAGATTCCTCTTTTTAAAGATGTAAAAAAATGGCTATCCATTTATTTTTCCGGAAAAGAACCGGACTTTACCATTCCTCTGCTTCTTACCGGCTCTGATTTCCAAAAGGAAGTATGGGAAATCCTCTGCTCTATTCCCTATGGACAAACAATGACTTACGGCGAAATCGCAAAGCAGGTTGCTGCACAAAAAGGGATTCCCCATATGTCTGCTCAGGCAGTTGGCAGCGCTGTGGGACATAATAAAATTTCTATCTTTGTTCCCTGTCACCGGGTAGTCGGAGTAAAAGGAAATCTTACAGGTTATGCAGGCGGCATTGACAAAAAAATAAAACTTCTGACACTGGAACATATAAATATGGATTCCTTTTTTATTCCGTAAAAAATATGGCTTCTGTTTCATGATTGAACAGAAGCCTCTCATTTTTTAATGAAAATATTTTTGAAACACCTGCTGTGTATACCATCTGTAAGTAAGTTTTTTTACCGAAGACTTAGCCAAAACAGGATAAGAAATGATTTTTTTCCCATCAATACAAAACGTAACTTCTCCTATCTTCTGCCCCTTTTTTACAGGAGCAAAAAGCTCTCTTTTTAATTTTATCTGCATTGTAATTTCCTGTTCTTTTCTTATGAGTATTTTTTTTCCTCTTTCTTTTTCTGTAACAGAAACACTTCCTTCCACATAGGCCTTTTTTCGAAACCCTTCTTCCTTAGAAATCCCATCTTTTACACAAATTTTCGGAATGTCAGGCTCTTTCCATAAAGTTTTGTATTCAAAATTCTCCTCTCCGTATTGAAGAAGCAGCTTTGTATCTTTCCACTTATAATTTTTATTATTTGGCCAGCCGCACCCCAGAAGTGCAATAATAAAAATTCTTTCTTCTTTTTCTACCGCACAGACGTAACAGTATCCTGCATTTCCCGTAAATCCTGTTTTTCCCGAAAGAACTCCTTCCGTCATATCAAAAAGTGCATTTGCATTCTGCACGTGAAACTGTCTTTTTTTCTCAATATCCCAGAAGGAATATTCTCTTGTCTGCGTGATTTTTAAGAAGGTTTCATTTTGAATGGCATAGCGCATAATGAGTGCAAGATCTCTGGCAGTTGTGCGGTGTTCCCCTCCATTATCCACCGCATCCAGACCGTTGGGCGTAATAAAGTGGGTACTTTCACAGCCAATTTCTTTTGCTTTCTTATTCATCATGCGGCTAAATCCTTCCACACTTCCCCCCACATGTTCTGCAATGGCAACAGCCGTATCATTGTGACTTTTCAACATAAGAGAATACAGAAGATCTTCCATGTAATACTGCTCCCCTTCTCTTAAATAAAGCTTTACTTCAGGCTGGGAAGCTGCATTTTGAGAAACTTTTACATAATCGTCCCCCGGTGCATTTTCCAGTGCCAAAATACAGGTAAGAACCTTTGTAGTACTGGCATTCGGTCTTGGAACATCCGCTTTTTTTCCATAAAGGACTCTGCCGGAATCTCCATCCATCAAAACGGCTGACAGAGAATATAAATTTCCCGGGGCTTTTTCTTCTGCTTTTACCGGCGCAGCCATGTGTACAAAAAATAAAACCGCCGCCAGAATACCGGCGGCGGCAGCTTTCCCTCTTTTCATATTCCCATCCCTCCGCAGCTTTTTTATAATTACTTCTATCTGCTTAAAGTATATTCGGAAAGGGAAGGATTATGTCTTAAAATTTTTTATTTAAAAAGTACGGGGAATAACGCGTATAGGATTACTGCCCCTACTGCCATGAATGCCATTCCAATAATAAAACATACGACTCCGCTTGCCCTCAGTCTTCTGAAAAGAATATAGACACTGGGAGATTCGGGATTAATATATATGGAATATCTGTTTCCTTCTGTCATATTTTTTGTAAGACGCCTGCGGAATACCGTTTGCGCCGTCTGTTCATGGTATAACACTCCATCGTATGTATACTCAAAAATCGGCGCATAAGAATGAACACCATGACTGCCATAATATGTATTATAACCGCAGTAAATTCCCTCGATTCTTTCCGTGCATCGAAAAATCGAATACAAATCATTAATTCCCACCAAAAACAGAAGCAGTCCTAATGCAATTATCATACAGGGATATGACAGAATTTCTCCGTAAGGCGCAAAAAGGGCGAGCAGAGAAGCTATACCAAAACTGATAAAGGAAACAAACATAATAAAACATATAAATGGAGTTGCTTTATAACGCTTTTTCTTAATAATCATGAAACAGAGAATCGCAAATAATACAGTAAATATATGAACAATCACAGGCATGTTGGATCTCCTTTCCTATTGTGCATCTCCGAATTTAAATTTGTTCTATTGAACCCAAACAGCATACCCTTGAGATACACAACTGCTATGCCCCAATAATATTGGATTTTTGAGTCAAGTAGACTAATTGTTTATAAATCCTTTATCATACGCCAAAACACACAAACACTGTCAATTTATTTATTTCCTCTTTTTTGTTTTGGGCGTTGGCAGCTCCTCAAACATGGCTTGAAACAATCCTGTCAAAAATTCTCTGTTATCGACTTCCTCTACCAACAACATTTCTTTTGCGCCCTCATAAGGTAACTCGTACAACACTTCCGGCATATAATCAATCGCTGATTTTACTGGTTTGACAAGTAATCTGTCATCGTAGATACCGCCTACAATTTTACCTCGATAATAGATAATAAATTCTCCCATCATAGCTCGATATGTAATTTCATCTAACTCAGCTAACTGTCCCAAAACAAATTCTAAATATTCCTTACTTGATGCCATACTTTGCGCCCTTTCCGAAATCAATTATCATTTTATACTCTTATCATTCATTTTCCCTTTTATTCGTCTTATCCTTTAACAAAGAAATGGATATTCCTGCCAATCCAATACCTAGCATAGTAAATGCTGCATTTATTTCCAGTTCTCCGAGAACAGACAATACTGTTACGGCAATTCCCATAGCAATGCCGGTTCCTTTTAACACTGTATCAACTATTTCATCTACTTTATTTCTGCTTATATTTTCCTTTTTTTCTTTTGTATCTTGTTCCTTTGTTTCCGTCTTTCCCTGCATTAAATCATCCACAGAGATTTCCAGAATTTCTGCCAGTTTAGGAATTGAATTTATATCCGGACAGGACAAATCTCTCTCCCATTTAGAAACAGCCTTATCTGTTACCCCCATTATTTCTGCAAGTTCCAACTGTGTCATTCCCTTATCTTTTCTTAATGATGAAATCATTGTACCAAGCGTTTTCTTCATTTATTCATTCCTCCCTGTGTTTGATGATTTCACCTTAACACTTTTCTCAAATATACTCAATTAACCGATAGTTTAGTCGATTCGACCTATAGTTTACCGCCATATTTCACATAAAAGAAAGAATCGAGGAACCCAACATCAAAATCCCCACTATAACAGCAGCCACGCCCAAAATAAAATTTGTTTTAACGCCGGTTTTTCCCGCTTTAATCCAAAATATCCCCTTCATACAAATAACAATTCCCAAGAATATTGCTATTATCTTTTCCATTCTCTTATCCCCCTCGTTTCCCAGGGTAGTGTCAAGTTTCACTACCTTTTTTTATTGTTAAACCTTGATTTTATGGGAG